>ENA-OBLH01000079-OBLH01000079.1-metagenomes-genome-assembly--contig:-NODE-79-length-32654-cov-3.25565_pt1 | contig 32654 bp, 34 predicted proteins | sample MGYA00153382_OBLH01 | MGnify analysis MGYA00153382
ATGGGGATGCGATCGATTTTTACTGTGATGGTCTCACGGGGGATGAAATCTACTGGATTCTGGATCCTTGGTGGCCTAGTGGCTTGGGGCGCTATATCAAGTTTCCCTTCCTGTGCCACATCGATACCAGAGATTACCGAGCAAGATGGCAAAATTAGTCCTCTAGGGCGCAAGGCCTTGCGCCCCTACTCTTAATGATTATCAAAAACTTTATGACTACTCCCTTAAGTTGGCTAGAACTAGAAACTCTCGCCAAGGCGCCCTCAGGTTTTCAGCTAGACCCCATCAATGGAGCTACCAATGCTCAGGCTCGGTTGCGCCTTTTTGGTCAGGATGAATCGGCGGTGCGGGTGACATTATACCGAGATCATCATGCTTGGTGTCCTTACTGCCAGAAAATTTGGCTCTGGCTGGAGGAGAAACAAATTCCTTACCGGATTGAAAAAGTAACGATGTTTTGCTATGGGGAGAAGGAAAGCTGGTATAAGCAAAAAGTGCGATCGGGAATGCTGCCAGCCATAGAAATAGACGATTGCGGCAACCGCAGCGTAAACGATCGCTTAATTACTGAAAGTGATGATATTTTACTCGCTCTAGAACAAACCTTCGGCTGCCTAACTTGGGGAATGAGGGATCCCCAGGTATTACCCCTCCGAAAGTTGGAGAGATTATTATTTAGGGCTTGGTGTGAATGGTTGTGTCGGCGGGCGATCGATTCCCGAGAGGAGCAGCGCCATCGAGAGCAATTCCTAGGGGTGGTGGCTTTGGTAGAAGAAGCTTTGGGCAGCACTCCTAGTCCTTATTTTTTGGAGGAATTTAGCACAGCCGATGTGATCTTTACGCCCTACGTGGAGCGGATGAATGCCAGCCTTTACTACTACAAAGGCTACTCCCTACGAGAAGAAAACTCTCGCCTAGGTGATTGGTTTGCGGCCATGGAAAGCCGCTCTACCTACCGGGGAACCCAGAGCGATTTCCACACCCATGTCCATGATTTGCCGCCCCAGATGGGGGGATGTTGGTCTAATAATTCTCCCTCAGCATTATTAAATCAAGCACGGGTGGATCATGGCTCTTGGTTTGGGCTGCCGGATGTGAGTTATCCAGAGCCGGAAACTTCTCGATCAGAGGCGCTGCAACGAGTGGTAAAGCACCGGACTAATATTATGCGGGTAAATCCGGCAGATCAGGATGGGTTTGAGATAGCTCTGCGTTGCGCTTTGACTAACCTGATGACCGGGGAAGATTGCCTGCCACCATCGGGGGCTGATGTGGCTCTGCGGTATCTACGCGATCGCATTAGTGTGCCTCGTGATATGTCTATCTATGCAGCAAAAAGATTACGGGAATCCCTAGAGAAAACTGCGGCAATGGCGGGCGATCGCCAGAGTCCCCCCTTACCGACTAAGCATCGGCGAGATCAAGACCCAGCTAATTTTGCAAGGTAGGGTTTATTATTTAATTTTTTCACCTTGGAACTCCTTTCCATTTACTGAGAGGTTTTATCTTTATAGCTGTTTTCCTTCAATTTTTCTAGCTCTGACCCTAGCAACAGACTGCCTTTTGTTACAGAAATACTTGGTATTTTGTTAAAAAATATTAAAATTGTGTTATTAAATTGTTGTGTCTCTAGGAGTTAAGGTTTTATGACAACAACTACAGAAAAAAAACATGAAGTGGTGGTAATTGGGGGTGGTTTTGGGGGATTGTACGCCGTGCAGAAACTAGGCAAAGCTCCCGTCCATGTCACCCTAATCGATCGCCGCAACTTTCATCTCTTCCAACCCCTCCTGTATCAAGTTGCCACCGGAGGGCTATCTCCTGCCGATATTTCCTCACCGTTGCGATCGATCCTCAGCCATCAAGAAAACACCACCGTATTGCTAGGAGAAGTCACCGATGTAGATCCGGTTGCTCAGAAGGTCATACTCCGGGGACAAGAACTAAACTACGACACCCTAATTGTGGCTACCGGGGTCAGCCATTCCTACTTTGGCAATGAGCATTGGCAAGATGACGCTCCGGGCTTGAAAACCATTGAAAATGCTCTAGAAATGCGCCGGCGGATCTTCATGGCCTTTGAAGCGGCAGAAAAGGAAACCGACCCAGCAGAACGCAAGGCATGGCTAACTTTTGTAATTGTTGGTGGCGGCCCCACAGGAGTAGAACTAGCGGGGGCAATCTCTGAATTAGCATTTAGTACCCTGAGGCAGGATTTCCGCAATATTGACACCAGTGAGGCAAAAATATTACTCCTCGAAGGGATGGATCGAGTCTTGCCCCCCTACGCCCCAGACCTCTCTGCCAAGGCAGAAAAATCCCTCGAACATCTGGGAGTGACAGTCCAAACAAAAACCTTTGTGACTAATATTGCCAAGGGTATTGTGACTATGAAACAGGGGGAGGAAGTAATTGAAGTTCCGGCTAAAACCGTCCTCTGGGCAGCGGGGATCAAAGCCTCACCCTTAGGAAAAATCCTTGCCAATCGCACCGGAGCACAGATCGATCGAGTCGGCCGAGTAATCGTGGAAGCAGACCTGAGTATTGCCAAATATCCTAATATTTTTGTAGTTGGGGATCTATCCAACTATCCCCATCAAGGCGAAAGACCCCTGCCCGGTATTGCTCCGGTAGCTATGCAAGAAGGAGAGTTTGTTGCCAAATTGATTACCTCTAGGATCAAGGGAGCCGAGGAGCCGAAGTTTAAGTATGTAGATTTTGGCAGCCTGGCGGTGATTGGCAGAAACGCTGCCGTAGTGGATCTGGGCTTTGTCAAATTCTCTGGATTCCTAGCTTGGTTAGCCTGGCTGTTTGTGCATATCTACTTCCTAATTGAGTTTGATAATAAGTTAGTAGTAATGGTGCAATGGGCTTGGAATTATTTCACCAAGAAACGAGGCGCTCGGCTGATCACTGGGGATGAATCTTTGGGAGAAGTGGAGGTCGATCGCCAAGGTCACTACCACGCTCCAGCTAAACCCAAGGAACCCGTGGAAGTTTAATTACCCTTGCGATCGCCCCCCATCAGTCCTATACTGGGAAACTGCGACTAAATATGAAAACTGACTAAAATCATGGCTAAACGTATTCAATTAATTCTCAATCAAGATGTCCCCAAACTAGGCAAACTGGGTGATGTAGTGGAAGTGGCTCCCGGCTATGCGCGTAATTACCTAGTGCCCAAAAGTATTGCTCTCCGTAGCACCCCCGGCCTCCTCCGCCAAGCGGAAGTCCGCAAGGAAAAAGAAAGACAGCGCCTTTTAGAACTCAAGAAAGTCGCCGAAACCCAAAAAGTAGCCCTCGAAAAAGTTGCCAGTTTTACGATTACTAAGCAAGTTGGTGAAAATGAATCTATCTTCGGGACTGTTACTGCTCCTGAATTAGTCACCTTGATTAAAAATGTTACCGGGTTAGAAGTCGATCGCCGAGATGTGGAAATTCCTGATATTAATAAATTGGGTACTTACCCTGTAGAAATCAAACTCCACCCCGAAGTTATCGCTACCATCAATGTATTAGTAGCTGCTTAAGTTAGTATCTAGGCAAGATTAAGTAATTTACAGCAATTTATAACTATGGGGGGAAGGTTCTTCTTAGGTCTCTAGGGGCTTAAGCCCCTTGCCTAGAACCCATAAACTAGAAAAAATCTGTATTTATATAGAGAGGCACGGTACAGCCGTGTCTTAACTTTTAGGTGAGTAGAAACCTTAATCTATTTATAAACTAAATCTATGAGTGTTAATAATTTACCCCCTCAAAATATTGAAGCCGAAGAAAGCATTTTAGGGGGGATTTTATTAGATCCAGAAGCGATCGGTCGTGTGGCAGATTTGTTACTTCCTGAAGCTCTTTATATTCCCGCCCATCGAGATATTTATAAGGCAGCTTTGGCACTCCATCGGCAGGGAAAACCTACAGATTTAATGAGTGTAACTAGTTGGCTTTATGATCATGAAATTCTGGATAAAATTGGTGGCCAGAGTAAATTAGCTCAGTTAGTTGATCGCACTGTGAGCGCAGTTAATATTGATCGCTATGCCAATTTAGTAATTGAAAAACACCTCAGACGGCAATTAATTAAAGCCGGGAATGAGATTGTTCAACTAGGTTATGAAAATGCAGTTGAACTAGAATCTGTCTTTGATCAATCAGAACAAAAAATCTTTGGCATCACTCAAGATCGTCCCCAAGATGGCTTAATTGCTATTTCTCGTACCCTAGAACAAACTTTCCAAGACATAGAAACTCGCCACGGCGGGCAGGCACTACCGGGCTTACTTTCAGGATTCTATGACTTAGATGCTATGACTAGCGGTTTTCAGCGATCGGACTTTATCGTAGTAGCGGGTCGCCCTTCTATGGGAAAGACGGCTTTAGCTATTTCTATTGCTCGGAGTATTGCTGGACAGTATGAACTGCCCGTGGTGGTTTTTAGTTTGGAAATGTCTAGGGAACAACTAGTCCAAAGAATGTTAGCCAGTGAAGCTGGCATTGAGAGTAATTATCTCCGCGCGGGGAGAATTGCCCAAAATCAGTGGGAGGCTTTAAATAATGCCTTGGGAATACTTTCAGGAGTACCAATTTTTATTGATGATACGGCAAGTATGAATGTGATGCAAATGCGATCGCAAACCCGCCGCCTTCAAGCCGAATATGGGGGAAAATTGGGTTTAATTCTGATTGATTACTTGCAACTTATGGAAGGAAATGGTAGCGATAATCGGGTGCAGGAAATATCTAAAATTACCCGGAGTTTGAAGGGTTTAGCACGGGAATTAAATGTGCCAGTAATTGCCTTATCTCAGTTGAGTAGAAGTGTAGAAGCAAGGAATAATAAGCGCCCCATGATGTCGGATTTACGGGAAAGTGGATCGATCGAGCAGGATGCGGATGTGGTGATTATGTTATACCGAGATGAATACTACAATCCAGATACGCCCGATCGAGGGATTGCCGAAATTTGTATTACTAAACATAGAAATGGCCCCACCGGAGTTGTAAAACTATTATTCGATCCTCAATTTACCCGCTTTCGGAATATTGCCAACCCCGGTCGCTAATAGGGATTGGTGGGTGAGACAAGCTAGGGCTAGAGTGGCCATGACATTTGTGGCAAAAGATGATGAGTTCTGAGGAGGGCTTTCTATAATGAGGAGCGAGAGGCAATAAATTTAAGATGGAAAATAATTTAGGATCCCTATAAAAAAGGTCTAAGGATTATTGATAAGTAAATTTCGATGATATGATGCTGTGTTATGAGTTAGTCGACTATATAATTAAGAGCATAATTTTATGGTGCAAGCACCCCTATCTCCGTTGGTTCTAGTAATTCTAGATGGTTGGGGCTACCGTGAGCAAAGTCAAGCAAATGCGATCGCAATCGCCAAAACTCCCATCATGAGTAGCCTAACTCAGGTTTATCCCCATGTCCTGATCCAAGCATCAGGCAAAGCAGTGGGCTTACCCGAAGGCCAGATGGGCAACTCAGAAGTAGGGCATTTAAATATTGGGGCAGGAAGAGTTGTCCCCCAAGAATTAGTCAGGATTTCTGATGCAGTAGAAGATGGCTCTATCCTTCAAAATCAAGCTCTAGTGAAAGTATGTCAAAAAGTCCAAACTGGGGGCGGTAAACTCCATCTCTGGGGGCTGTGTTCCTTGGGAGGGGTTCATTCCCACCTGTCTCACCTATTGGGCTTGATGGATTTGGCTAAGGTACAGGGGATCAATCAAGTTTGTATTCATGCTGTCACCGATGGGCGAGATACGGATCCCAAAGCGGGGATGGCAGCAATCCAAGAAATAGAAGTTCATGCCCAAAAGATCGGCCTAGGCAAAATTGTCACCCTCAGTGGGCGTTACTACGCTATGGATCGGGATCATCGCTGGGATCGGGTGCAGTCTGCCTATGCAGTGATGACCACAGAAGTTATGGGTGAGCCACAGTCTGCTTCAGATTATCTAGCTTCTTCCTATGCAGCGGAACTTACGGATGAATTTGTCCTGCCTAAGCGTTTAGCACCGGGGGCAATAGCTCCAGGAGATGGGGTGATATTTTTTAACTTCCGTCCCGATCGAGCACGGGAGATCACTCAAGCTTTTACCGACCCTAATTTTTCTGGTTTCCCTAGGGAGCAGATCCAGCCTCTCCACTTTGCCACCTTCACCCAGTACGATCCTAGCCTACCTGTGGCTGTGGCATTTCTGCCCCAAGATTTAACTAATTTACTGGGGGAAGTAATCTCGAATCATGGGTTGAAACAATTTCGGACGGCAGAAACTGAAAAGTATGCCCACGTCACCTATTTTTTCAATGGTGGTTTAGAAACTCCATTTCCGGGGGAAGACCGCCACATGGTACAAAGCCCAATGGTGGCTACCTACGACAAAGCTCCGGCTATGTCAGCTTCGGAGTTGACGGAGGGAGTAATTGCGGCAATCCAAAAGCGAATTTATTCTCTGGTGGTAATTAACTATGCCAATCCAGATATGTTAGGCCATACAGGGAAACTAGATGCTAGTGTCCAAGCGATCGAGACGGTCGATCGTTGTCTAGGCAAACTCCTTGAAGCCATTACCAAGGTTGGGGGAACTACTCTAATCACGGCTGACCACGGCAATGCGGAGTATATGGCAGATGCTAAGGGTAATCCTTGGACTGCCCACACTACTAACCCTGTGCCGTTTATTCTGGTGGAAGGGGAAGGGCGGAAGATTCCTAATCATGGCAACCAAGTCACCCTCAGACCTGATGGAAAATTGGCAGATATTGCCCCAACAATTCTAGAAATTCTCCAACTACCCCAACCCCCAGAAATGACTGGGGAATCTTTGATAGTCAAGCCAGAAGTAAATATCCGTCCCAGCCGGACTCCTGTAAGGATTTCCCTCTAAGGAGATTATTTATTATGTAAAAAATTGTGTAAAAAGCGATCGCCCCTAGATGATGGATTTCAGTCATAACTATGACAACATCACCTTTTACAAATCTTGCCATGCTTCGTCTTCCTCTTGGCTCAGCCAATCTTTTGCTAAGGATGATTTCATCATCGTCATCTCTAGTTTATCTTGTAGGTATTGAGATTTGAGGGATAATAAAAATTCTATTAATTGTTCTAGCAATGGTTCCGGTATCTGATCAATTTCCTGGGTAAGTATCTCTTTGGTATTCATAATGGTCAAGTATAGATATAAACAAGTCTGGGATTTGATTTTATGCTAACTAGTTCTTTGGTGGAAAATACCGATAAATTTCTTTAGGATGCAAGATTTACCAGAATGTGATAGCTTCATCTTGATGGATTATACCAATTCAATAATCTTCTACTTTTATTTGATAGGCCTTTTCATTTGACTTAGTTTGTTCTTGTTATATTGCATATTTTTTTACTTAGATATATGAAAGTTAGTTTTCCGTATGAGCATAGGATAATATAGAAACTTAAGCTAATGCTTAAGACACCATAGTTATCAATTCATCTATTTCCTCCTCAGTTAAAATGTTTTCTACTGATGCTTGTGGATTCTGCTGCATTTTAGCCATTATACGCTCACGAATAAAATACCTTTCTCTTTCATAATTATCAGATTGTTCTTGCTCAATTCTTTCTTTTTCTTGTCGTTCCTGCTCTAGTTTTGCCTGTTGTCTTTCTGCTGTCAGCCTTTTTTCAGCCTCTAGTTGTTGCTGATGCAAAAGCTCTACCTGTTGCTGTTGTAGAAGTTCTGCTGCCTGTCTCTCGGCGGCTTCCTGTTGTAGACGTTCGGCTTGCCTTTGGGCTGCTTGCAATTGTTGCTCATACTCCGCCTGCTTCGGGGCAAGAATGCGCTCTTTAATAGCCTGTAAATCTTCTTCCCGCAAAACTAAACGATTTTCATATTTCTGTAGATGAGCTTGAACAACTTTGCTAAAGGGGAATTTATGGGCGATCGCATCTCTCAAGGCTTGCTCATAAACTTCCAGCTTTTTAGCATACTCCTGATAGGGGCGTAAAACTTCATTGATAATGGTCTCAGCCTCCACAGGAGCGATGCCTAACTCTTGACGAGATACATCTAACGAAACTTTGGCAAATATGGAAAGTTCACCATTGCTGTCATGAGCAAATTCTTCTACTTCTTTACGAAACTTGAAAGAATTATTTAGGGCTGCTTTTGCTAATATAATTTCCCGCCCTTTATTGTGATTGTCAAACTGAGGTGACATGCAATCGTTGATATTTCTGACCTTCTCTTCTACATATTCATGGAGTTCAAAGACTGAAATATTCCCATCTTTATTTAAGTCTGCCTCCCCAGTTTTTAATCCTTCTACCAAAAAATGAGTATATAGCGATAGCTTATATCCGGGTTCCTCAAAAGCATATTGAGATGAATTGGAAGCAGTCAAAATAGCCCGCCCTTCACCAGCAAACTGAGGGACGATATCTAAAATTTCGTTACCTTTCATTCCCTTGGTAAATGCCCCACTAAAGCAACAATCCAAAATTATTACCTTACACTTAGAATTGCTATTATTCATGTGGAGGTGAATATAACCTGCCCAAACTGAAGAGGGCGGTGCTTCAGATTCAAGAGTTTTAGAAGTAGTGAGATAAAAATCTTTGCTTTTAGGTTCAGTTACGCCATGCCCAGAAAAATAAAACAGCAACAGATCATCCCTTTTACGATCGGCAAATAAACGCCAAATCGCATCTTCGATGGCCTTTTTATCTGCATCCATCAACACCCTTACCTCTGACTCTGCAAACCCCCCAATCTCAGGATTGATCAAAATTTGCTGCAAAGCCTTCACATCTCGCACCGCACTAGGCAAAGGGCGTAGGGCTGGATCCTCATAATTACTATTGCCAACTAATAGGGCGTATCTGTTCATGGCGAAACTTTATGCTTGTCGATAAATGCCTCAATCTTTTCTAGAGCAAACTGTGCCTCTTCTTGGCTGGCAACACTAACCTTCATTTTAGCCCCGTTAACCTCCGCTTCAAAGGAGAAATTCTTTTTCCGCAGGCTATGCTTAAAACCATGTAACACTTTTCGACAACCTGAAGCACTAATTTCTGTGGTCAGTACTCCTGCCAGAAATGCTCCGACGCTTTTGTTTCCCTCAGGAGGTTTAGGGTCAAGGACTTGATAGGCTGCTTCGATATCTGCATCAAAGTTATCTTCCAACTCTTTCAGCAACTCAACCGCCTCTTCATCTCGCTCTTCATCTGTCAGTTCTGGATCAGTAAAAGTAATTGTGAGGACAATGTTACCGGGATTATTTTCAGAGGTCATAGCTTTTGGCAATTTGGGTGACTTTTCAGTATTGTATCTCATCAAAGTATTAAGATTATTACACTAACAGGAAATCCATAACCTCAAATTAATGAAACTTCCCAACGGGGACAGAGCCGAACTAGGAGACAAACTCGATCGCTACTCTCTCAACGCTGAACATCCAAATCGTCAGATTTAATGAAGATTTTCCACGCCTTACTAATACCTATCCTAATTAACTAACTATGAATGAAATTCAAGAATACGATCTCATCGCTCTAACAGAAGATACAAATGCTACTCATAAAACGACTAAGCAACCAATTCTCCTCCGCCGGGGGCAAATGGGAACAGTATTAATGTCCTTTGATGGCAAAGCATACTTAATCGATTTTACCGACAGTCAAGGTAACACCTTTGCTATGGAAACTGTAGAATCTGTGAAACTTTTACGCCTGATTAATGAGCTTGAATTAGTCTTTGGATAATTTCTTGTCATTGTATTCCGTTAGCTAAAGCGATCGACCTAAAAAATTGACCTAAAAATGTGATTCTCTAGGAAATGAAATTCAAGAATACGATCTTATCGCCCCTTTTCCTTACAAGTATTTCTTTCCCAAAATACCCCCTCAGCATAGCCTTGAATTGCCGGCTCCTTCTCAGCCATCTCTAGTCTCTTCTCCACCAAACAAGCATACATTTCATCAAGCTCCACCCCAAAATATTGCCTGCCCAATTTCTTCGCAACTACCGATGTGGTTCCTGAGCCAAGAAAAGGATCGAAAACTACATCCCCCGGATTAGAACTGGCCAGAATAGCTTTTGCCAGCAACTTTTCTGGTTTTTGAGTTGGGTGATCCGTATTTTCTGGCATTGACCAGAAAGGAATAGTTAAATCCGTCCACAAGTTAGAAGGGTGTGTCAAACGATAATTTCCCTCCTTAGTCATGTCCCAATCTTTGGGTGTGCCATTAGTAGTATAAGGAGCCATCACTTTTCGTTTGAGCTTGACTGCCTCCACATTGAAGGTATAACTATTGGAAACTGTGCAAAACCAAATATCTTCTGAGGAATTTTTCCAGTTCTTTCTAGCTCCCCGTCCTTTTTCTCGTTCCCACGTAATCCGGTTACGCACCTGAAAACGATCTTTAATCGCCTCAAAAACTGCCGGAGAAGACTGCCAATCTGCACATATATAAATCGAGGCCGTAGGTTTTAAGATATTTTCCAGACCATCAAGACAAGTATTCAGCCAATCTGCATAGGTATCTAGATTAGTCTTTCGGAAACTACTAGAGTTAAAGGTTTTATTTAGGTTGTAGGGTGGATCCATAAAAAGTAAATCAACACACTGCCTTGGCAGAAAATCTAGAATCTGGAATAAATCTTGATGAATTGTCTGATTAATTACTGATGGTAATTCCACAGGTTTAGCTAATTGCAGTAGTCTTTTTTTATACTCAGCTTGCTCTTCACTGTTTAAGGTGATTGTTCTATTGCGGGGGGCGCGTTCTTGGTCTTGCAGCATTTTCAGTACTAAAATATTCGTTTTTGCTTCTGGGTTAGACTTTAACTGCCCCTTAATTTAACTACCACTTTAAGTGCAGGACTAATCATCGTCAAATGTTCGGAAGTCAACTAGGACTGCTATATTGGATACAAGTAAATTAAATATGACAAGTACATTATTGAAATTCCTGCCATGACAGTAGTTAAAATTGTAGAAATTATTTGGTCTTTGTCTGCCCTAGGCATTATTATCCTAGTGCTACTCCATAGCCCCAAAGGAGATGGCATTGGCGGGATTGGGGGGCAAGCACAGCTATTTACCAGTGCCAAGAGTGCAGAGGCATCCCTCAACCGATTAACTTGGGGATTTTGTATTGTATTCATTGGACTGACAGTGATTCTTAGTGCTGGCTGGTTAGTTGCCAAAGCTGGTTGAGCAAGAACTAGCTAAAAATTAGCGATTTAGATTCAGGATACAGATGTTAGTACTAAAAAGGGAAGGATTTCCCTTGCGCTGCGGGGGAAATCCTTACTCCAAAATCATTATCTTTTTAGGACTACCCGGATACAGCCAAGTTAGACTAATAAACTTAGGTTAGACTAACAGATATTAAACTCAGAACAACTGATAACCCGTAACGATAAGAGCATGGACTTTGGTATTGGATTTCTCTCAAATAACGTAATGCTGCCGATCCTAGACTTTTTCTACGGGATATGGCCTAGCTATGGTTTAGCAATTATTGCTTTGACCCTTGTAGTCCGCTTTGCAGTATTTCCCCTCAGTGCTGGGCAAATTCGCAATATGCGGCAGACGAAAATTTCTCAGCCTCTGATGAAAAAGCGCCAAGAAGAGATTCAAAAACTCTACAAGGATGACCCCACTAAGCAACAGGAAGAAATGAGCAAGCTGTTTAAGGAATTTAATCCCTTAGCTGGTTGCTTGCCCCTCTTACTTCAAATGCCCGTACTGTTGGCTCTATTTGCGACTCTCCGGGGGTCTCCTTTTGCGAATATCAACTACACCGTGGATCTACAAGTTCTCCCTAAAGAACAAACAGAGCTAGTTCAGCCCCAAACCTTTAGCACCAAGCCTCAGAATATTTACCTGAGTGATGGAGTCCATGCTCCAATTTTGGCAATCTTGCCCAAGGGTAATCGTTTAGTGGTGGGGGAAACGGCGAAGGTCGAATTCCAATCTGCTGAGGGGAAGCCTTTGTCAGAATTGTTGGCTCCTTATCCAGAAACAGAAATTATCCCGACTTGGACTGTCACTAAGGGGCAGGAATCTGTCCAATTGCAGGAAGATGGATCGATCGCAGCCCTCGGCACTGGAGATGTAACTCTGCAAGGAACTATTCCCGGTATTGCGGCTAATAAAGGATTCTTATTTATTGATGCCCTAGGCAGAGTAGGTGCCTACGACCCTGATGGCACAATTCACTGGGATGTGTTGGCTCTGATCATTATGTTTGGGACTAGTGTTTATGTTAGTCAACAGTTTTCTAGCCAAGGGGCAACGGGAGACCAGCAGCAAGCCACGGTGAATAAGATGACCCCGATTATCTTCTCTGGCATGTTCTTGTTTTTTCCCTTGCCAGCAGGGGTATTAATGTATATGGTGGTGGCAAATATTTTCCAAACAGTGCAGACTTTTATTCTGATGAAGGAGCCATTACCCGAGAATCTTCAAAAGCTTGCCGATGAGCAGGCCAAGGAGGTCAAGGCCAAGGCTGCCAAGGAAGATTCCACGGCCCTACCTTTTGAACCTAAAAGTTCTAAGAAAAAGTCATCTAATTAGGCTTGTTTTACGTTCAATTTAGTTTGTTGGGGATCCTAAAAGAAATAAGAATATACTGCCTATTGGGTGGTATATTCTTGTCCAAGATTATTTTAGTTTTGTTGTCTCTAGGTTATGGGTGGGTTAGTTATGAGTCAGGAATTATTAAGGCGGGGAGAGCAGTGGTTGGAGTCGTTGTTGGAGTTATGCCAAATACCAGCCAAAGTTAAGGGAGGGGAGCGATCGAACGCCCTAGAGTCTGGATTAAATTATTGGCTAACCATTGATGCTAGTGAATTTAACCTAGAGCAAATTCAAGCATTGATTGGGGAAGGGGGTAGTGTAATTGATGGGATCCAATCCCTTGCCAATGCCACCCTCAACCGAGACCAAGAGCCAGAATCTCATATCTACTACACTATTGAAATTAGCAGTTATCGAGAGCAACGGCTGCAACGGCTCCGGGAAATTGGACTTAAATCTTTAGAGCAAGTCCGGGCTACAGGAGAGGAGGCAGAAATTAGGGCTTTGTCTTCTGTCGATCGCCGGCAACTGCACCATCTCTTCAAGGAGTTTCCCGACGTTGAAACCCACAGCCAAGGGGAAGACCCGGAACGGCATTTAATTGTCCGCCTTAAGCAATAAGTGCTGGTGTTGCTCCCTAAGGCAAGGATGTTTCCCACAATCATTATTTTAAGACTATGGAAGATATTTACATTCCCCATCTGCTGAAACTCCAACAGCAACAACAGGTAATTCCGGTAGATCAGTCTTTGCCCGATCTGGAAACCCTGACCCCAGTTCGGGGCAGAGTGGTAGTCCACCATCAAGGGACTTTTTTAGAAGTGACCGCCCAAGTAGAAACAATTATCACCTTGAGTTGCGATCGCTGTCTGCAACAATACAATCAACGCCTCCGGGTAGACCAAACAGAAATTGTTGTCCTTGACCCCAAGGCAGATCAGGTTCAGGATTATCCTCCAGAACAGGAAGTAGCCTGGGAAGAACTGGTAGAAACTATTTCCCCCCAAGGTCATTTCTCCCCCGATACATGGCTCTACGAACAGTTGTGCCTGTCTTTACCCTCTAAGCAGCTATGTAATACTGATTGCTTAGGGATTCCTGTGGATCCTCAAGTTCAAGATGATGCTTCAGACGATTCCCCCCAAAGAGACCACCGCTGGGAAGCTCTAGAAATATTGAAAAAACAGTTATCCTAGAGTCTGGCGATCGTAGGTTAATACCCCTAACAAAGTAGAATTTATTAACTTTTAACCTTTAACTTTTAACCCCCGTGACTACTACTCCTCTACCCCGCAATCCCAACTCTGTGACCTCTAACCCAACTTCTCCTCAGCCCCTCACCCAACCTGATGCTCTAGGACGCTATGGCAAATTTGGCGGCAAGTATGTACCAGAGACTTTGATGCCTGCCCTGAGTGAACTAGAGCAGGCTTTCTATTATCATTACCAGCAGCCAGAATTTCAAGCCGAGTTTCAGGGTTTATTGCGAGATTATGTAGGCAGACCCAGCCCCCTATACTTTGCCGATCGCCTCACCACCCATTACGCCAGGCCTGATGGAACAGGAGCACAGATTTACCTAAAACGAGAAGACCTGAATCATACCGGGGCGCACAAGATTAACAATGCATTGGGTCAAGTTCTGCTGGCAAAACGCATGGGCAAACGGCGAGTAATTGCCGAAACTGGGGCAGGGCAGCACGGGGTGGCTACAGCTACAGTCTGTGCCAGATTTGGTCTAGAGTGCATCATCTATATGGGGGTGCAGGACATGGAGCGCCAATCTCTAAATGTATTTCGGATGCGGTTGATGGGAGCAGAGGTACGCCCAGTAGCGGCGGGGACGGGAACCCTAAAGGATGCCACTTCTGAAGCGATTCGTGACTGGGTGACAAATGTGGAACATACCCATTACATCCTTGGTTCCGTAGCTGGCCCCCATCCTTACCCCATGATTGTGCGGGATATGCAAGCGGTAATTGGGGTCGAGACTCGTCAGCAATGTCTAGAAAAGTGGAATGGATTGCCCGATATTCTCCTTGCCTGTATTGGAGGCGGGTCTAATGCGATGGGTTTATTCCATGAATTTGTAGGGGAAAAATCTATTCGATTAATTGGGGTAGAGGCGGCTGGGGAAGGGATTGAAACCGGAAAACATGCTGCCACCCTGACAATGGGGCAAGTGGGGGTATTACATGGGGCAATGAGTTATTTGCTCCAAGATGATGATGGTCAAGTGATCGAACCCCATTCTATTAGTGCGGGTTTAGATTATCCGGGGGTAGGTCCTGAACATAGCTATCTCAAGGATTCTCAACGGGCGGAATACTATAGCGTGACGGATAAAGATGCTCTAGCTGGATTCAAGCGCCTATCCATGCTAGAAGGTATTATTCCTGCCCTAGAAACAGCCCATGCGATCGCTTATCTAGAAACTCTCTGCCCTCAATTAGCCGGTAGTCCAAAAATTGTGATTAACTGTTCAGGAAGAGGTGATAAAGATGTCCAAACCGTGGCAAAATTTTTGATCTAGATAAGATTTTTTCCATGAAACTATCCTATGAGATTAAAAGCAATTCCACTGTTATCAATTACAGCAGTTGTAACTACGATTACCGCACCCACAGCTACAATTGCGATCGCTCCTCTTCCCTTAGGGATTACCCCTGTATCAGCCACTTCTAAGCAGGTGGAAACTCCTATTCCTCTGTTTGGGACTATTCCTCTAACTTCTTCCTTAGCTTCAGGCGGCTGGATAAATTCTCGTCTTAATTCCCCGAATGATTCGGATGGTAAACAGGGGGTAGTTTCCTTGGGTACTTTAGAAAGAACAGTTTATCAACAGGTGAATCAGTATCGCCGATCGCATAATCTGCCCCCCCTAGCGATCGATGAACGGATTAGCCAACAGGCAAGGCTCCACTCCCAAGCTATGGCTAACGGCAGTGTCAGCTTCAGCCATAATGGTTTTGAGCAACGGGTGCAAGCGATCGGCCAAGTCATCCCTAATCGAGGAACTTCAGAAAATGTCGCCTACAACCAAGGTTATTCAGACCCTGTTGCCCAAGCTCTCCGGGGCTGGATCGCCAGTGAAGTACATCGTCGTAATCTGGAGGGACAATATACCATGACCGGGATCGGGGTGGCTCAAAATAGTCGGGGGCAAGTATTTTTTACTCAATTATTTGTCCAGAGATGATTCCCTGCAAATATCTAAAAAGAAATTATAAATTATGAAACAAGTCAAACAATTAACTTGCATTATCGAACGGGAAGGTGATAGCTATGTATCTCTTTGCTCTCAGATAGATATTGTTAGTCAAGGAGAATCAGTAGAAGAGGCAAGAAATAATCTAATTGAGGCGTTGGCTTTAGCCTTCCTTAGGAAAATCGAGCTATTCTTTGAAATGGCAAGCCCAAGCGAAATTTTAGCAAGGAACATACATAATGACTAATGATAATTTTTTGGTTTGTGAGCAAGATTTAAGTGATGTTGCTTTAGCTCGATATTTAGAAGCTTCAGAGTTGGCGATCGATACGGAAACGATGGGTTTGTTGCCCCTACGCGATCGATTATGCTTAGTCCAAATTTGTGACCCCACAGGTTATGTAACAGTGGTACGAATTGCTCGGAAACAAACAGCCGCCCCAAAACTTAAACAACTTTTGGAAAAAATTAATATCCCCAAAATATTTCATTTTGCCCGCTTTGATGTAGCGCAGTTATCCTATCATTTAGGTATTCAAGTCCAGCCGATTTTCTGCACTAAAATAGCTAGTAAACTAGCCCGGACTTATACTAATAAACATGGCTTAAAAGACCTGATTCAGGAGTTGTCAAAAGTAGAATTAGATAAAAGTTCCCAAAGCTCTGATTGGGGGAATGCAGAGAATCTTTCAGAAGCACAATTAAGTTATGCTGCCAATGATGTGCGCTATCTGATTCAGGCACGGGAAAAGCTAATTATGATGTTGCAACGGGAAGAGCGCTGGGACTTGGCCCAGAAATGTTTTCAGACAATCCCTGTAATTGTTGAGTTGGATCTTCTACAATATCAAGGTATTTTTGAACATTAGTATAATTGGGACGTATCACCCAACGAGTAATGTGTCCTCATTCTAAAATCCTTAGATAAAAATCTATGCCCCTTGGAAATGAACCCCCACAATTAATTCAACAGCGCCTTGCCTACCGGGGCAGAAAATTTGATTTTCAGGTCGATCGCTTGCGCCTACCCAACGGGGTAGAAGGTGATTGGGAATGTATTCGCCATCCGGGGGGAGCTTTAGCAATTCCTGTCACTAAAGAAGGGAAACTAGTTTTGGTGAAGCAATACCGCTTTGCCACTCAGGGCAGGTTGCTAGAATTTCCCGCCGGGACTGTGGAACCTACGGAAGATCCGGCAGAAACTATTCGCCGAGAAGTAGAAGAAGAAACTGGCTACCGTGCTCACAAGTGGCGCAAATTGGGGGAGTTTTTCCTCGCTCCCGGTTATTCTGATGAGGTGATCTACGCCTTTTTAGCAGAGGAATTGGAAATATTGGCATCACCCCCGGCACAGGATGAGGATGAAGATATTGAAGTGGTTTTGATGACACCGGGAGAACTAGAGGCAGCAATTTTGGCGGGAGAGGCCGTGGATGCCAAGTCGATCGCTAGTTTTTTCTTAGCCCGTCCTTTTTTAACTTTTGGAAAAGCTGCTGGGTGAGGGGGCGATCGCAAATTGCTTTTGCCAGTTGGCTTGCCGTCCAAAAACAATATTACTCCTAGAGTTATAGCTCGATCGCTATCCTACAAACCACAATGCCACTATCTAATTCGCAGGGATCCTTGGCAAGCACTATAAATAAGTAAGCAGAACCTAGATAGGTGGGTAAGGCCCACCCTAGGGGAGGAGTAAATAATCTGGGGAGTACTACCTACTTAACGACTAAGTTGTTGTAGGGGCTGGTGAGTTTATCCAGTTGCTTGGTCAATAAACTTAGGAATAAACCCACATCGGTAACAACGCCGACGGATTCGATCGATCCCCGATCGCTCAACTTCGTCACCACCGCTGGATTAATATCCACACAAACCATTTTTACCCCAGCCGGAGTCATGTTCCCTACCCCGATCGAGTGGAGCATGGAAGACAGCATCAGGATCATATCTGCACCCCGAATCAACTCGGAATAATGTTCTTGAGCTTTGATTAGATCCATCTGGGTATCGGGCAGAGGGCCATCATCTCGGATCGAACCAGCAAGAGAGAAAGGAATACCAGCTTTGACACATTCATAGAAAATCCCTTGGTGAACCATACCTTGCTTCACAGCTTCGGCAATACTCCCATAGCGGCGCACATGGTTGATAACTTTTAGGTGATGGCGATGACCACCAATCACAGCGGTTCCCCGTTGCATATCTACCCCTAGGGAAGTTCCCATCATAGCTTGCTCCATATCATGCACAGCGATCGCATTTCCCCCCAAGAGAGCCTGAACATAGCCTTCCCGGACTAACCGGGCCAGATGTTCACCGCCCCCAGTATGGATCACCACTGGGCCAGCCGTTACTACAACCTTGCCCCCCTGATCCCGAATTTGTCGCAGTTCCCAAGCCACCTGCTCCACCACTATTTCTACCCGACGCTCACTAGAAACACTGCCAGACATGAAGCTAAATTCTTGACTGCTCCGAGCTTCCCTAGATTCGGTTTTGCGGATGGTTCTAATTCCCCCCACACCGACCATGACACGATCGCCCTTCTGGAGATCCCGGAGTAACTTGCACTCTGCCGTAATCCGACTCTGCTGCTCTTTCTTTTTGGCTCCTTTACCTTCTTTACCTTCTTTACCTTCTTTACCTTCTTTACCTTCTTTGCCTCCTTTGCCTTCTTTACCTCCTTTACCTCCCTCAAAATTAACGATGATCGCTCCATCCATCCGTTGTTTCTGGACAACAATCCATTCTCCCCGGACTCGAATTTCTGTAGGGTAGATAGTGCTGACATAGAAATCATCGGGAGCCACACCAGATTTCACTACTTCCTCTAATTGAGCATCCCGCACATCTTGGGGCATATCTACCGCCCCTAGGTCAATCAATCTAGAGACAATATCTTCCATAATTTCCCCAGAAGGAGCCGAGACTTTTACCTCCGCAGCCGAGGTACTTTGGCGTTGCTCTCCGAGATTAAAGTTTAGGACTTGGAAACTACCGCCATTTTCCGTGATGCTATCTAAGGCTCTACTGATCAAACCCGAATCCAAGAGATGCCCTTCTAGGCGAATTGTCCGGCTGGCTACGGGAGTATTAGCATGGACTTCCTCATGAACTGGTTCTGTCACCCGGAGAGTCAAACACTTAGCGGCTCCCCCGGCCTTGAGAAATTCTGTTAGGGGTGTTTCCATGATTTGGAAACCAAAGCTGCCTAGACGTTCTTTTAGTCCGGCAGTAGCTTTATTCATAATTACGAGGGAATTGATATTCACCGCATTACAAGCAAAATTTGCCGCATCAGCTTCTTCCACAGCAATTCTTTTTTCTGGGGGAACTCGCATTTCAATCAAACGATTGGAGTAGGAATCAAAAGCCGGAGGGTAGTAAAGAAGGTAGCCATTGGCAAGGGGGCAAAAACAGGTATCAAGGTGATAGAAGCGATCGTCCATCAGCCGCAGAGATAAAACTTCGATATCTAGCCACTTGGCAATATAGGCATGGGAATCTAGCTCCGATCGAAAACCATAGCCCGCCCACAACCAGCGTCCTTCCCGATCGAGCAGGGCATCCCCAGCACCTTCAAAGGGTAAATCTTTAGGTAACTCAAACACCTCAAATCCTTGGGCCGCAAACCATGCTTTGAAGTAGGGTTCTTCTCCTTGGCGTTCCTTATGAAAAAATCGGCTGAGGACTACTTTGTTACCTAAAACTAAACCAGCATTAGCAGTGAAGACAAGATCGGGAACACCTTTCTCTGGGGTAATTAAATCCACGATCGCATGGTCTTTGATCAGGTGATGGAGTTTTTCCCATTGGTCTACGGCGCAATCATAGGTAGCCTTGCCAATATTGCCTTCCATCCACGGATTAATTACGTAATCTACATGGTAGTGATCGGGAGCGCACATCAAAAAACGTAGTGTATCAGTCATAAATTTAAGTATATTTTTGGAGGATAAACCCTTGGATTGCAGAAAACTATAGGAACCAAAGTTAGGCTAATATTATAAGCTCTCTAGAGAGATAATCATCTCCTAGTATTGCCAGTGTTAATCATTCCCTGACATTTAAAGGATTCTTGGTAAGGATGTTTTGCTTTCTTCGACTCTACAAAACCATCACATTAAGAAGGATTTTCGGCTATCATGGGGAAATTATAGAGCCTCGATCGCAACCCTATGCCTTTGCCTCGTCTAGTAGTCCTGATTGCCGGAGTTGCCCTGATTTTGGGCATGATGTTGTGGTTAGTTAATGCTCTTTACCGTCTCTACATTCAAATTTCCTTCACGGCGCCTTTACTTGCCAATATTCTTTTATTTTTATTGATATTATTATTAGCTACTTTAGTCGGAGCTTTTGTTTATTATCTTTATCTAATTACGAACCCTAAACAGACTAATCGCTCCAAACAATCGCCGAAAGTTCCTGCCGAAAAAGCTGAGGTTGCAGAATCAAACCTGAAGGCAATTCGGCAACAGGTAGAGCAAATTCAAGATGAAGTAGCTCGCCAAGAATTATTAATGCGATCGAGAGAAATTGAATCTACTTTAGCTAGGGGAGAACTATTAGTTGTAGTATTTGGGACTGGTTCTGCCGGAAAGACTTCTTTAATTAATGCCTTGATTGGTCGAGTAGTGGGGAAGGTAGGCGCACCGATGGGCAGTACAGAAGTGGGAGAAACCTATACCTTAAAATTAAAGGGCATTAATCGAGAGATTTTAATCACTGATACGCCGGGAATTTTGGAAGCAGGAATAGCAGGAACAGAGCGAGAAAATCTGGCTCGCAAGTTAGCAACTCAGGCAGATTTATTATTATTTGTAGTGGATAATGACCTACGACAATCGGAGTATAAACCCCTCCAAGATTTAGCAGCTATTGGCAAGCGATCGCTCTTAATTCTTAATAAAAGTGATCTCTACAATGAAGCAGATCAGGAGTTGATTCTAGCAAGGTTACGAGAGCGAGTCCGGGGTTTTATTTCTACAATGGATGTAGTAGCTATTACTGCTAATCCTCAAGCTGTGCAATTAGAAACCGGAGAAATTGCCCATCCCGACCCAGAAATCATGCCTTTGATTAGAAGATTAGCGGCGGTACTCCGGGCGGAGGGAGAAGATTTAATTGCTGATAATATCCTCTTGCAATCCCAAAAGCTGGGGGAAGAAGCAAGGAAAATTATTGAACAACAACGGCGGCGACAGGCAGAGAAAATTGTTGATCGCTTCCAATGGATTGGGGCGGGGGTAATTGCCGTGACTCCTTTACCAGTGGTAGATGTATTAGCCACTGTAGCAGTAAATGCTCAGATGGTGATCGAAATTGGGCGGGTCTACGGCTGTGAACTGAATATGGAACGGGGTAAGGAGTTGGCTCTATCCTTGGGGAAGACTTTTGCCAGTCTGGGGGTGGTGAAGGGAGCGATCGAACTAGTTTCTGCTGCCCTAAGAACCAATGTGGCAACCTATTTAGTAGGTAAAGCAATCCAAGGGGTGACAGCCGCTTATTTAACTCGCATTGCCGGCAGGAGTTTTATTGAATATTTCCGCCATAATCAAGATTGGGGTGATGGGGGCATCACAGAAGTAGTCCAACGGCAATTTCAACTAAATCGGAAACAGGAATTTATGAAAACTTTTATGCAAGAAGCCCTCCATAAAGTTATGCCCCCTTTAGTAATTAAAGAAAAGGAAGTAGAGACCGAAGAATGGTAATTTATTTTTCCTTCGATAATAGGAATGAATGACCCCGCCCCAAGGGGCGGGGAATTTGAGCCTTGAGAAGATTAAAAAAAACTCCCACACAGCGATCGCCCATGCTTAGGCGGGATAAATACGCAGACGGCGATTTGGTTCATCCCCAAAACTACTGGATTTGAGGCGGTAATGTTCTACTAGTTCGTGTTCCGTACCTTGGCCGATCGAGCTAAAAGCTCCACTGGTTGCCCCTTGGGGATAACAATCTGCTCTACTGCTAGACGTGCCTCCTCTAGGGCTTCGATCTCATCCTGCGCTCCACTGGAGGTAAACAGACGGACATCGGTAGTTTCTGGCATGGCGGGGTCGTCCATATCCAGCAGGCGGCGTAGAGCTTTGGTGATCTGGGGAATTGTCCCGGCTTTGAGGGTGTGGATGGGGATATGTCTGGCTCTGGCGATCGGGCGTAGTTTGGATTGATGCTTAAGGTTCGATCGCAAGGCCAAGATCACATCAGCATTTTCCATATCCTTAGTTAAAATCACTGGTAAATTCAACACCTGAATCACCTGCTCTAGTTGTTGGCGGCTAACTCCATAAGGATACACATGGAGGGGCAAATCCTCCTCATTGGCAGCAAAACCTAGATGAATTAAATTATCTCCCTGCCAAGACTGGTCAAGAAGTTGGGCAAAATCATTTTCCTTAGGGCGATTAAACTCTGCTCGGCTTTCACTTCTGCCCTCAATAATTGGGGACATCTGCCCTGTAGTCCGCCAGCCCGTAGGCTTAAGGGGATAAATTTCTGCGGTCTTTAGGGAACCATCATCTCTAGAGCTATTTCTGTTTCCCCTAGGGGCAGAAGAATCAAGAGGTTCAAAACCCCGATCGAACTCTCTGTCAAATTTTCTTTCATTTCTCTCCAAGGAACGATCGCTGCCCCGTTCCATACCTAGGGGAACCTTCGGCGGGACTGGGCGATCGACAAACTCCCGTGTAACTACGATTTTTCCTTCCCCATCCACACTGCGGACTTCTGGGTTGGGTTCCCGCGATCGTAAGAGTTGATCCATGCTATCTGCCACATTTTCATGGATAATCCAACGCTGCCGTTCTAGCATTTCAATGGCGATCGCAAAAGTAGGTGGAGCTTTCCGTTCGAGGACAGTTTTTTGGGAACCCCTGCGCCGGGCCTCGTCATCTCCTAGAGTGACAGCTTGGATGCCCCCCACTAGATCCGAGAGAGTAGGGTTTTTCATCAAGTTTTCTAGACGATTGCCGTGGGCTGTGCCTACCAATTGTACCCCCCGTTCGGCGATCGTCCGGGCTGCCAAGGCTTCTAGCTCCGTGCCAATTTCATCAATCACGATCACTTCTGGCATATGGTTTTCCACAGCCTCGATCATGACTTGGTGTTGCAATTCTGGGCGAGCTACCTGCATTCGTCGTGCCCTGCCGATCGCTGAGTGGGGAACATCTCCATCTCCAGCAATTTCATTAGAAGTATCAATAATTACGACCCGTTTCCCCAGATCATCGGCCAGAACCCTAGCAATTTCTCGCAGGGCAGTAGTTTTGCCCACCCCGGGACGACCCAACATCAAGATCGATTGCCCTGTTTCTACTAGGTCATTAATCATCGTAATCGTGCCAAATACTGCCCGCCCGACTCGACAGGTTAAACCAATAATTTCGCCAGTCCGGTTACGGATTGCACTAATTCTATGCAAGGTGCGTTCAATTCCTGCTCGGTTATCGCCGCTAAACGTACCTACCCGTTGCAAACAATAGCTCAATTGCTCTAGAGATATGGGAATATCAGATAAATACTCAGCTTTTTGGGGGAAACGAACTTCTGGCAGCCTGCCCAAGTCCATTACGACTTCTACTAAAGTATCTCGCTGAGGATGCTGGGTAATGGCGGCGCATAGCTCTGGAGGCAAAACTTCTAGTAATTTCTGCAAGTCTTCAGTAACCAATTTCTGAGGGGAATCAAGGGAATTAGATGCGTTAACCAAATCAGTAGGATTTACCATGAAAAGTTTAGTAAGTGGGTAAGCTCTCCTATATGCTAAAGCCTTTACGCTTAAATGGGTACACTTAAAACTAGAAAAATTTTAGCAGCCCCTTATACTGGTGATGACTTGATCCCCGCCATTCCTGCTGATTAAGTTGATTAAGCTGATTAATAGGTTGCTATGGCTTATCATCTAGAGTTCCGTCCTTATCAATTTCCCTTGAAAAAACCTCTAACAACCAATTACGGTAGCTGGAGTGTCCGGGAGGGGATAATTATTCGCCTGATTAATGAATTAGGAAATACCCTAGAACAGGTTAGCTATGGCGAGATTGCACCAATACCTTGGTTCGGCTCTGAAACTATGGCTGAGGCTCTCCAATTTTGCCAACAATTACCTTCGAGAATTACCCATGAGGAGATTTGGACTATTCCCGATCGCCTCCCTGCCTCCCAGTTCGGTTTCGGCTCTGCTTGGGAAAATCTAGAAATAACTCCCAACTCTCTTCCAAACCCAGAAATAATCCCCAACCCCCTTGCAAAGGGGGCTTTAAATATTGTCCCCCCCTTTTTTCTAGCGAAGCGGCGCGTTAGCGCGGGGGCTAGGGGGGTTCCATCTTGCTACAGCTACCTATTACCTACCGGCATCGCTGCTCTAGAATCTTGGCAAATGCCTTGGCAACAAGGTTATCGAACTTTTAAGTGGAAGATTGGGGTTGAGGATTGCCATCAAGAATTAGATCAACTCCAGCAATTAGTTAATCTTTTACCAGTCGGGGCAAAGTTAAGATTAGATGCCAATGGGGGCTTGAATTTAGAACAAGCAAAACTTTGGTTAGGAGAATGCGATCGCCTTCAGCAACCTACCGCAAGAATAGAATTTCTAGAGCAACCCTTGCCAGTTGAGAACTTTAGGGATTTATTAATCTTGGCCGATCGCTATGATACGCCGATCGCCCTAGATGAATCTGTAGCAACCTTAGGCCAACTAAAAACCTGCTATGCTCAAGGCTGGCGGGGAATTTTTGTGATTAAACCTAGTATTGCTGGCTATGGCGATCGCCTCCGAGAATTTTGCCAAAATTATTCCCTTGATGCCGTTTTTTCCTCTAGTCTAGAGACAGCGATCGGCAGAAATCATGCCCTAAAACTTGCTCAAGAATTAAGTAATAGCGATCGAGCTTTGGGTTTTGGAGTTGATCACTGGTTAGAAATAGATCAAGAAACCTTAATTAAGCAACTATGGCAGGGGCATTAGACTATCTTCAAAAGTTATCAAATAATGACTGGTTAATCACAAGCCAGCCCCACAACTTTTTATCTCTTGCCCAAAACTACTATCAAGAATTAATACCTTTTGTCACCCAAAATCTTACTCCTAGAATCTTAATAATCGATCCTGATCCGATTAGATTTTTGGCTAAGTTTCTTGCGACTACTGCCGCAGAATTACCTGTATTTTTAGGTGATCATCAATGGGGTGATCAAGAATGGCAACAGGTAGATAAATTAGTTCAACCAAATTTTGTTTGGCAAGATGAATTATTATCTAAAACTAATCCAATTCCAGAGTCAAATCCTAGCCGAATTATGATTCCTACGGGTGGCTCTTCTGGGGTGGTGAAATTTACTATGCACACTTGGCAAACGCTCTCGGCATCGGTGGGAGGATTGCAGGAATATTTCCAAGTTTCAGTGATTAATTCCTTCTGTGTCCTGCCTGTTTATCATGTCAGTGGTTTGATGCAATTTATGCGATCGCTCCTCACCGGGGGCAAGTTGGTGATTACTACGAGTAAATATCTAGAAACTAATTTGGATTTCTCGATTAACTCCCAAGATTTTTTTATTTCTCTTGTTCCTACCCAGTTACAGAAGTTATTAACTAATCCTCTAGCTAGTACTTGGCTCTCCCAATTTCAGGCAGTATTTGTTGGTGGTGGTGCTGCCTGGCCAGAGCTATTAAATCAGGCGAGAAGTCTCCAAATTCCCCTTGCTCTAACCTATGGCATGACAGAAACTGCCTCTCAAATTGCCACCCTCAAACCCCAAGATTTCTTAGCCGGAAATAATAGCTGTGGTCAAGTTTTACCCCATGCCCAGATACTTTTAGTTCCTTCTAGTGGATCCCCCCCAGCACCCCTTTTTAAGGAGGGAGAAGAGGATATAAAAATTCAGGGAGATTTAGGGGGATTAATCGCTATTCAATCTAGTTCTCTTTCCTTGGGCTATTATCCTGAGCCTTGGCCAGAAAACTATAGATTTGACAATGAAAATAAGCAGGGATTTGAGAGGGAATTTCAAAATAAATTTGAGACAGATGATCTAGGCTATTTTGATCCTCAAGGTTACTTATACATAACTAGTCGTCGGAGCTTAAGGATTATTACTGGGGGAGAAAAAGTATTTCCTTCAGAAGTAGAGGCAGTAATTTTAGAGACTAAATTAGTTCAGGATATTTGTGTTTTCGGATTGCCAGATTCCTATTGGGGAGAAGTAGTGACAGCGGTTTATGTGCCAGTTAATTCAGGAATAATTCAAGAAATAAATCTAGAAGAAATTCAAGCGGCGATCGCCCTCCATCTCACCCAACATTTAGCTAAATATAAACATCCCAAAATCTGGTTCCCCGTAGAAAAATTACCTCGTAATAACCAAGGCAAAATCAACTATCAAACCCTACGAAAAACTCTATCGGCCTCTACTCAACTTTCTCCAAATAACCCTTGATAAATGTTCCCTGCTTACTGATAACTGATAACTGATAACTGTTTACTCAGCACTGCGTTTCTCCACTCCAAACCCCACTAGAGTAATTACAGAAGGAATTTCTCCCGGCTCTGGCTTTTGATAGGTGACAATTGTTCTGAGGCGCAGACCATTGGAAACTAGGCGCATTTGATCGATCGCAATCGATCGACGATAAAAAGTCAGCATTTCTAAAGTTTGCCGACTCGGTAAATAGGTAAAACTACTCTGGATTGCCCCGGATTCTGAATAACCCTCATCCCGGAGATAAAACCCTTGCACTACTTCCTCGGTGATTGGTAATTGGGCAGCTACAGGGGGAATTTCTCTATTTGTAAATAATTCATAGTCTTGGACATAATCGTAGGGAACGAACAATGCCTTGAGGTTCATAGATACCTGTTCTCCTTTTGCAGAAGTGGTATCAAAAGCAATACTAAAGCCCGGAAATTCTCCCCTTGCTGATGCCGATGCTTGGCTATCATTCCCAGCTTTTAAATTGGCATACAAAGGCGAGAGTGATAACATTTCTTGCTTCTGAACTTCAGCTAGAGGATCAACCTGATATTCAGTATAGGAGCGTTCTATTTCCCCGTTTAGGAGGTCATGGTAAGTTCTTTCTATCTGCCAAAAACCACTGCAAGCCTGAAAAAACTGGTTAAATTTCAACATATTTTTTAGTTATATTTGAGGATTTTCCTTAGAGGTCATTTACCACCCCCGGCGGGGGTGGAAACTCTTACTTTATAAATAGCTTTTTGGAAAAGTTAAATTAATAAGTAGTATCACATTATTTTTACTTAACTTAACTATCATTGATTTTAACTTAAAGAAAAATAGAGGCAAATTGTGCGTATGGATACTTTAGAAAAACAGTTGTTAGCACTACAGGAAAAAGTTGATGCTCTGTATCAAATTATTGATCAGCTTAATGTTAAGTTTTTGGCGGCGATCGATACAGGAAAGGTAAAACTTAACTCCGAGGGAAAAGATGCGGTAAATATTAACTACTCTAAATATAGTAACCCTTGGTATCAGAGTCACAGCGACTCTAGCATGGATCACAAAGATATCTTAAAAGACCACAGAGCAGGGGAAAGTTCTTTCCCATCCTCAGGACAGCAAACTATGTCCACTGAGCTACAAATTCAAAGACTGACAGCCCAGCTAACTGCTGCCTATAATCGCATTGCCGCCCTAGAAGAACAACTTATTGCCCGCCGAGTCCACCATTAATTTCTGACCCTTCCAGATAAATTATCTAGCTAATTGAGCAGCAGGTAACTGGACGAATATATCTAGCAAAGATGGCAGAGGGTTTGTCCCTACTTCTATAATAGTTACCTTTGCCTCTGACTCTGTTGATTTTAGAGGTGGCATTTTTGTCAATACTAAATGGGTGCAACTATGAGTCAGCATGAGGTTTAATCCCATGTGTTCCCCACTGCCCCGAAAATCTGTTCTCAATCCCACGATCGGTAGTCCCTTCGCAAAAGCGTAACCCATCTCAAAACAACTTCCAGAATCTCCATCAGTTCCATCAAGAATAATCAATACCATCCCTGCTCCGTCTAATCCTTGAATACAAGTGTCATAAAGTTGATAGGGGTCTGTAATTCCGGTGCAGGCTTCTTGGGGCAAATAAATCTTATAGCCCTGCTCCCGTAATTCTGTAGCCAACTTCAAGTTAAAATCTATCTCCCCTTTAGTAAATAAAGGAGCTGCAAAGTAAATCCAGCCGGGAGTCATTAATTCTTGATTTGGCATGATCTAGCAATAGGGTGGGGGTTTGAAGTTAAAGTTCTAGAGTTAAAGTCCTAGAGTTAAAGTCCTAGCGAATGGTTCTACCTTGACTGCTGAAGACGAAAATAGGCAACATTAATAGCAATTATAAGATTCTCCTATCTGAATATCTAAGCAAATAGTTGCTATTTTCCCAAAAGTTAGTTACATTAGTTTACAGAGACATTTACAAACCGTTACTAACTGGAGTTCAAACTATGCAAACCGAAGATCGTAATGCTGTCAAGCCAGGGTTCACTCCCCAATCTGAGAACTGGAATGGTCGTCTAGCAATGATCGGCTTCTCTGCCGCCCTAATCATTGAGATTCTTTCTGGCAAAGGTGTCCTACACTTCTGGGGCTTAATGTAATTTTTCAAAACTAATCTGCTTTCTCCTAACATTAACAAAGCTGGCCCTTAAAACAAGAGCCAGCTTTTTATTACACTTTTTTTATTCCAGTTGGGTTTAAAGATCAAGATTTAGTCCAGATATCCCATGAGGGCTGTAGCTTCACCTAGGTAGTTGGAGGCAACAGGACGGGCGCCAAAGACGGAGTAGGTATCAGAAACTGCTAACCCAGAAGCAACTACAGGGCGTTCTCCTGATTGGTAGAAGCTATCGGCAACAATTAGATTACTAGCCACGATCGGGCGCTCTCCACACTGATAAAAAGTTTCCATTACTTCCATAGTTGCCGCAGTAGTAGGACGATCGCCATAGGCATTTGTATGATTGGTAATTGCTAGGTTAGTAGGAGCCGTGGGGCGTTCATAGATTCCGGGAGCGGGTTCCTCGGCGGCGGGCTTGAGGGCGAGAGGGGATCTAGAAGTTCTAGGAGTAGAAGGGGTCGATCGTCTGGTGCGAGTAGTAGCCATAGGTTTTATTTTTTATCTTAATTATTTTAAGATTAAATCACTTTACATAACCATAAATATATTAAGCAATTTCGTACAAAAATCTACATATTTATGGGGCATCATCCCTTGATTATTGGGTAGTCCCAAAAAGGTAAGGATTTCTGGGTAAGGATATCTTTGCACTGTGGGGGACATCCTTTCTTTATTTGGCACTACCGATTATTTTTTGATTAACTAAAATACTTTCCCTATTTTTTCACTTTTTATCTTTAGAGTGAAAGATAGTTAAATTAATATTTATCAAGGTCAACATCAATGTCAGCCATGTCAATAACTCCCAAAGATATTTTCAATCCTGAAGTAAATGGTCTTTCTGAGGTTACGGAAGCTTCTGAGGCTTTAAACTATTTATACTCCCAAGTAACTAGGACTCGTTGTTTGACAGCTACCGATCGCAAATTAATCCAGTCTGTAATACTCCAAGAGCAACTTTCTGAAGAAGAATCTCGGATTATTAATCGAATTCTATATTCTGTGCGGCGGGGCTGGATCAAGCTAGTAGAAGAAATGCAGTATAGCCCCACTTCTAATGGAGCTAGGCGATCGTTCCAAATTTTAAGATCCGTGGCTTAGAGTTATACCTAAACGGAAGAACATGCAAATACGCGAGATTGGTGAACAAGGGCTGTTGAAAATTCTTCAGCGTTTTTGTCCTGTGGAAATAATTGGTGATGATGGAGCAGTCTTGCCTTGGCTTGATGCTAGGGAGAGGGATGCCAATACTGCTACGCAACACCACAGCGATCGCCAATCCTTGGTGGTGACGACAGATATATTGGTGGAAGGAATACATTTTAGCGATCGGACTACTAGTGCTTTTGATGCTGGCTGGCGGGCTGTAGCAGCTAATTTATCTGACCTAGCAGCTATGGGGGCGCAACCTTTAGGGATTACTGTGGGCTTGGGCTTGCGGGGAGAAACAACAGTTAGTTGGGTAGAAGAATTATATCAAGGGATGACAGCCTGTTTGCAACAAATCCCTATCGTGGGAGGGGATGTGGTTAAATCTCCCACTAATACTATTGCTATTACTGCTTTTGGGCAAGTTGATCCCCAGCGGGTAATTAGGCGTAGTTCTGCCCAGAGTGGGGATGCGATCGTCATTACTGGAAATCATGGCAAATCCAAAGCTGGTCTGGAATTGTTATTACACCCAGAAAACTATCAGCAAAGTTTAGAGGAGTCTCGGTTTTCTGAGGATTACCGAGAAATGATTCGAGCGCATCAACGCCCTCAACCTAGATTAGATGTGCTGCCATACTTAGAAAATTTTAACCGGGTGGCTGGGATGGATAGTAGTGATGGTTTAGCTGATGCTATTTGCCAAATTTGCCGGGGTAGCGGAGTGGGGGCAAGGATCGATCGAGCTGCTTTACCTATTCCAGAATTATTTACCGATATGGTCTCCCCCAGCATGGCTCTAGACTGGGTACTTTATGGCGGAGAAGATTTTGAATTAATCCTTTGTCTACCTTGGATAGATGCTCAATCCCTAGTCCAGTCCTTAGGATCAGAGGCGACAATTATCGGCACGATTACCGTTGAACCCGGTATTTTTTTAATTAGTGAAAGTGAGAAAACTCTTAATCTTAGTCAAGAGAAAAGTTTTCAGCACTTCTAAGTAGTTAGGACTTACGCAAATTCTGCTGTTAACCCCACCATTGGTAGGGGCGCAAGGCCTTGCGCCCTTACTATATCTAGAGTGTCTGCGTAAGTCGTGGTAGTGTTTCATGAAAAGAGCAACCTGTAGGATTTCTAACCTTGCAGAGGGCGCAAGGCTCTGCGCCCCTGAGAGAATCTCTATTTGTATCAGACTTTTTCCGACTAATGGTTAATCTTTGCCCAAGGCTCCCGGAGCGCCCGTTAGGGTTTTGGTAGGGGAACAAGTGATGATCATAATTAGTAGAGTCAGAATATAAGGAGAAGCATTAAATAAATAATAGAAAGAATCTACCCCGATCGCTTGTAATGCCGGACCGATCGCCTGGGCTCCCCCAAAGAGCATGGAAGCATAGAGACATTGCATTGGGTTCCACTTGGCAAAAATTACTAAAGCCACTGCCATCAAGCCCTGACCGCTAGAAATTCGCTCTGTCCAACTACCGGGATAATATAAAGATAGATAAGCTCCCCCAATTCCTGCCAAGAAACTCCCGGCAATAATTGACAGCATTCTGACCTTAAAGATAGAAACTCCCATGGCCAAAGCTGCATCAGGGCTATCGCCCACCGCCCGAATAAATAAGCCCCAGCGAGTTGACTTAAAAAACCATTGCATAATTGGAGCGATCGCTACTCCAATCAAAAATAAAGGGCTAATTTTCAAAGCCGATTCCAAAGCAGGAATACCACTCCAAGCACCAAAATCAAGGGAAGGTAACTGGGGGGCAGGGGGTTGAATATAGGGTTTACCCAGAAAAAAAGCAATGCCACTACCAAAAATAATCATGGCAATTCCTACCGCCACATCATTTACTCGTTTTTGTTGAGATAACCACCCGTGGATTACACCCAAGAGCATTCCCGCACAACCAGCCACTAATACTCCCAGCCAAGGAGATTTAGTTATATATGAAGTAGCATAGGCACTCATGGCTCCCATAAGCAGAGTTCCTTCCAAACCCAAGTTAATTTTGCCGCTTTTTTCTGTGATGCACTCTCCTAAACTTACAAATAAAAATGGCGCACTGCCCCGGAGAGTCCCCCCCAAGATTGCCAAAGGAACCCCTAACCAACCCAATGCTTCTCCTGCCATACAGTTTCTCCTGCTCCTAGTCTAGATTTTTTACATAGCGATTCTAAAGGATTTACATGGCTGAGCCTAGCCGGAGCCTTTGTAAATTGGGGGCTGAGCGTAGCCGAAGCCCAGCACAACTCATCTAGGATTGCTATAGATAAGGAATATTAATTTATTAGGGTTTCTTCTAGCTGTTCATATAGAACATAGCAAAAGTGATAATTCCTGTTAAACTACTTTTCATAGTTTTTTGAGTTTTCTAGTTCAGTTAGTTAAAAATGAAAGTTGAGGCTTATGAGTGAGCAGCAGGTAGAAGTAAAAGTTTATGTAGAGCAGATGGCGAAGTTGTTAGATTTACCCATTCCTGAAGAGTGTGAGCAGGGAGTGATTGATAATTTTATCCGTATGCAGGCGATCGCTGTCCTTGTCACCGAATTTTCCCTGCCCGATGAGATGGAAACTGCCCCCATATTTCAACCCTAGGTGTAATCTATGAACCATGCTACGGAAATTACCGCCGCTATCAAAGAAGGTAAAACTACTGCTAAAGCTGTAACTATCGCTGCTCTGGAGGAGATCGATCGCCTCAATCTGGTAATTAATGCCTTTACGACTATCCTCAAGGAACAGGCCATCAGAGATGCTGAGACTATTGATCACCGCCTTGCCCAAGGTGAGGATCCGGGAATTTTAACCGGGGTTCCCTTTGCTGTTAAAGATTTAATTGATATCCAAGGGGTTGTCACCCTAGCAGGATCGAAAATCAACCAAGATAACTCCCCGGCTACCGCCGATGCGACTACGGTTAAAGCCCTAAAGGCTGCTGGAGCCGTGCTAGTAGGGGCTTGTGTGATGGATGAGTATGCCTACGGTTTCTCCACAGAAAATAGCCATTACGGAGCCTGCCATAATCCCCATAATCTGGATCATGTGGCGGGGGGATCTTCTGGTGGTTCAGCGGCTGCCAGTTCCGGCAGACAGG
>ENA-OBLH01000080-OBLH01000080.1-metagenomes-genome-assembly--contig:-NODE-80-length-32639-cov-4.48794_pt1 | contig 32639 bp, 29 predicted proteins | sample MGYA00153382_OBLH01 | MGnify analysis MGYA00153382
TGTGTGCTGTTGCAGTTCGCGTAGAACCGCCAACGCCTGCTGCGACAGAGGAACGATGTGTGCCTCCGACATTTTCATTCGCTCGGCGGGGATAGCCCAGCGCGCGGCGTCTAGATCAAACTCAACCCAACGCGCCGCGCGCGCTTCGGTCGTGCGCACGGCAGTTAGAAACACGAGGGCGATTGCGAGCCGGGTTGCAGGGCGCAAATTGGCGGCATCAATTGCGCGTAGCAACGTGCCGATTTCATCCGGTTTGACGCGGCTGTGATGGCGATCAGGTTGCGATGTGAGCGCGTCCTCGGGGATGGTGTCCGTGACTGCGCTTGGCACATGTCCATCCCATGCCGCCAGCCGCAATGCGCCGGCGGTGTACTGGAGGCAACGACGCGCAGTCTCGAAGCTGCCGTCGGCTTCGATTTTGCGCAGCGTTGCCAGAATTTGACGGGCCGTGACGTCAGCAACCGGTAGCTTTCCCAAATCGGGAAACATGTGGTTCTCAAGGCGGCGCAGGATGCGCACTGCATTGTCGGGTGTCCATTTATTCATGCGGTTGCGATGCCAGTTTCTGCAAACCACCTCGAATGTAGATGCGGCTGCGGCGACCGCTGCGATCTTTTGTTCCCGTTTGGCGCGAACCGGGTCAACGCCTTGCGCCAGCGCCTTGCATGCCTTTTCGTGCTCACGGCGCGCATCTGCGAGGCCAATGGTCGGGTATACGCCCAACGCGGCTACGTGCTCGCGACCGTCAAGGGTTTGGTAGCGGTAACGCCAATATTTGGCACCGCTGGGCTCGATGTGCAGAACCAGCCCACGGAATGCGCCGTTGTCGACCCGCAGCTTCACTGCCCTATCGAAAGGGGCGCTAGCTTTTTTGATCTCAAGATCAGTTTTGAGTTTTGCCTTCGCTCGCATTGGTGCGGCGGCAGGCTGGGCGGTAGCCGTGTTCAGCTGCGTCATTCTGGATACTCACAAAACGGGTATGAGCATCACTGTACCCGTTTTTTGTACCCAAGCAAATACCCGAACGGCTGTGCGCTTGTATGCGACTTAGTGATTCAAATAGCGCGATAAACACCAGCACTAGAAATGCAAAAGCCCAGATTTACTGGGCTTTGCGGGCGGTTCGTGATACTTTACGATAGTGACTGAGACAAACCACCTAAACATTTACTGGTGCCCGGGAAGGGACTCGAACCCCCACGATGTTACTCGCTAGTACCTGAAACTAGTGCGTCTACCAATTCCGCCACCCGGGCATTTCAAGTTAGCCGAGATTATAGATTGACTACGAAGAAGACTGCAAAATCAACAGCTTCCAGCGCCTTAACGACGCCAGCCTCCTCACCAAAAGCGCCAGCCGCCAAGGCAAAAGCACCATCCAGCAAGGCTCGCACGCCTGTGCCTGAAAAACAGGCGGCTGCAGCGCCGGTCGCCGCGAAGAAACCTGCGGCACTCAAAACGGTCAAAAAAACAGCGGACGTTGCCGCTGTGGCGGTGAAAAAGGCGGCTTCCGTGGCTGTTCTAGCGCCCGCAGCAGCGCAGGTTAAAGCAAAAGCGCTGAAATTGCCCAAGGCGGCAGCGGCGGTAACCGCTGCGCCTGTTGAAGCAAAGCGTACGCCGCCAGCGGTTGCGAAGGCGCCTAGAGGTAAGAAGGCCGCAACTGCGACCGCCCTCACCCCAACCCTCTCCCGCGATACGGGAGAGGGGGCCAAACCGGCATCCAAATCCTCCGCCAAGAAAGCTCCAGCAGAAACCAAAGTATCAGCGGCATCGAAGGCACCAACGTCAACGAAGGCGACAAAGCAGCCAGCCGTCGACGCGAGTCCAAAGACTAAGGCTGCCACGCCCTACGTCCCACCGAACGCTGTCGTCGGCACCATCATCGGTCACGCTGACGGGTTTGGCTTTGTGAAGCTCGATCAGGGTGGCGACGACATCTATTTGTCGGAAGACGCGATGCGCGCTGTGTTGCATGGCGACCGCGTTGCCGTGCAGGCGACCGGGTTTAATCGCGATGGCAAGGTCAATGGCGAAATTGTTTCTGTGTTGCAGCGGGCAAACCATCGCGTTGTCGGAAAGTTGCGCAGCAAAGAGGGACAGTGGTTTGTTGTCGCCTCCGAGCGGCGGATAAACCAGGACATCCTGATTCCGCGAACTAAGCTGGGCAAGGCGGCGCTAGATCAAATTGTGGTCGCGGAAATTACATCACAACCAACGCCGTATGACGAGGCGACTGGCGAAATTGTGGAAGTCGTGGGCGACGAGGGTTCGTCCGATATCGAACTCGAAATCGCGATTCGCAAACACAATTTGCCGTACATCTTTTCGCCTGCAACGCTAGCGGAAGCTGCGGCCTACGGCAGCGTGGTCACGGCCGCTGATCGCAAAGGTCGCGTTGATTTGCGCGAGCTGGCGCTGGTCACCATTGACGGCGAAACGGCGAAGGATTTTGATGACGCGGTGTATGCGGAAAAGTCCGCAGGTTCACGCGGAGGCTTTCGACTGGTCGTGGCGATTGCCGACGTTTCGCATTATGTGAAGCTCAAAACCGCGCTCGACACCGATGCGCGTGAACGCACGACGAGTGTGTATTTTCCGCGTCGCGTGATCCCGATGCTTCCGGAAAATTTGTCGAACGAGCTGTGTTCATTGCGACCCAACGTGGATCGTTTGTGCATGGTCTGCGACATGCAGGTAACGGCCACGGGCAATGTGACCGGTTACAAGTTCTACGCGGCAGTGATGAACTCCAAGGCGCGGCTGACTTACACGGAGGTCGCAGCACTTTTGCCTGATCTAGTTAAAGCCAAACCCAAAGCCGGCACGATTGAAGCCTCGTTGAAAACGCTGTACGCGCTGTATCAGGTGTTCCGCGATGCACGCGTGTTGCGCGGTGCGCTCGATTTTGAAGGGCAGGAAGCCGTATTCACCTTCAATGACGACGGCAGCGTGGCGAGCATCAAGGCCGCGGTACGCAATGAAGCGCACAAGCTGATTGAAGAGATGATGCTGGCGGCCAACGTCAGTACCGGCGAATATCTGGCCAGAGCAAAACAGCCCCTGCTGTTTCGCGTTCACGACATTCCGCTGCCAGAAAAATTGGCGGCACTGCGCGCGATTCTCGCCATGCGCGGCCTGTCGCTCGGCGGCGGTGAACGACCGGAGCCGCAGGATTACGCCCAGCTCATCGACGCCACACGCGACCGCATTGACGCGCCTGCGCTGCACACGCTGCTTTTGCGCTCGCTGCCACAGGCGATCTACACGCCGGACAACGGCGGCCACTTTGGTCTTGCCTACGAGCACTACGCGCACTTCACTTCCCCTATCCGGCGCTATCCGGATTTGCTCGTTCATCGCGGCATCAAGGCCGTGCTCGCAGGCAAAAAATATGAGACTGAAGACTGGACGCGGCTAGGCCAGGTGTGTAGCGCCAACGAGCGCCGCGCCGACATCGCCTCGCGCGAAGTTACGCAGTTCCTCAAGGCGAAATATCTTGAGGCGCATATCGGCGAAGAGTTCGTTGGCACCATCTCGGGCGTGGTCGCGTTCGGCGTGTTTGTCACACTGGATGAGACTTTCGCCGACGGTTTGATTCATGCGACCAGTTTGCCGCGTGATTACTACCAATTAGGCCGCGATACATCAACATTGGTGGGGCAGCGTAGCGGCTTTTCGTTGGGGCTTGGCGAGCGGGTACGCGTGAAGATCGCATCAGTCAACGCGGATACGGCGAAGGTGGATTTTCAGTATGTGGATACGGCGTAGCCTGGCTCTCGCAGTCATAAAACTAGTTCTGTTCGCGCGCCTTTTCTGCCATCGGCGCACGCTACGTTGAGCTTCATCGCGGCGCGATTTTCACCTTGAGGCGCACCGCATAAGCTTCTCCCAAGCCTTTCAAATCTCAGGAGAAAACGATGAAACAGCGCATCAAAACCGCGCTGACAGCCATCGCGACGGTTGCAATCGCTGCCGTCGCAGCTGCGGCAACTTCAGCATCGACGGCCACAGCCGCCGACACGTTTGCAGGCGTGCGTTTGCAAACACTGGAAACGTCAAGCGCTGGAAAAAGAAAAACGACTTGCTACGTTGCTCGGTCCGCTTCTGTGCAATCTGCCTTGCCGTAAAAACCATGGTGCCTTCGGGCGCATCGGGTGCTTTGGGCCACTGCGCGAACGCGGATTGCAGGGCAATCGCAAGCGTGGGCGTTGTGGCAGGCAGTGTTAGCGACAAAGGCTTCATACATTTCCTCCGGCAATAATTTTCTGCCGTGACATTGATTCGATTTGCGCCGCGTCGTAACCCAGCTCGCGCAACAGTTCAGCGCTGTGTTCGCCAAGCCTGGGTGGGTTGAGCCGAACGCCGGGGCGCTCGTCGTCAAGTGTGAGCGGGAGCAGCACCGTTTGCACCGCGCGTCCATCGGGCAAATTGATTGGAGCAAGCCCGCCAGTCTGATTGAGATGAGCGTCGCTGAAGAGCTGCTCCGGTCGTGTGATCGGCGCGAACGGCAAACCGTTCTTTTCAAACACCGCGGAAAGGTCAGCCGCAGATTTTTTCGCCATGCGTTCACGCAACATAGGCACCATCCAATCGCGCGCCATCACCCGATCATTGTTGCTGGCGAGCCGCGTGTCGGCCTTGAGGTCGGCGTAACCAAAGGCATCGCAGAAGATCGCCCATTGTGTATCGCTCACCACAGCGAGAAAAATTTGCTCGCCGTCTTTCACGGTGAACACGTCATACACGGCCCATGCTGAAATTCGCGACGGCATCGGCGCCGCAGGCTTACCGGTGACCGCGAATTGCATCATGTGTTGCGCGACGAGAAACACATTGTTTTCAAATAATGCGCTTTGCACTTCCTGCCCTTTGCCCGTCTTCTCACGTGCCGCGAGCGCAGCCATCGCGCCAATCGCGCCGAACATGCCGCCCATGATGTCGTTCACGCTGGTGCCCGCGCGCAACGGATCGCCCCCGCGCCCGGTCATGTAGGCGAGGCCGCCCATCATCTGCACCACCTCGTCAAGCGCCGTGCGATGGTCGTACGGGCCTGGTAAAAATCCTTTGTGACTCACGTAAATCAGGCGTGAATCGAGCGTCGATAACGAGGCGTAGTCAAGTCCAAGTTTCCTCATCGTCCCCGGCTTGAAGTTCTCGCTCACAATGTCAGCCGTCGCCACTAGCTTGAACGCAATTTCGCGACCTTCGGCGGATTGCAGATCGAGCGCGATGCTCTTTTTGTTGCGATTGAACATCGGGAAAAATCCCGCACCGGAGCCGAGCAGTTTGCGCGTGTTGTCACCCGCAATCGGCTCCACCTTGATGACCTCCGCGCCCAAATCAGCGAGCACCATGCCGCAGGTCGGCCCCATCACCATGTGCGTGAATTCGACGACGCGAATGCCTGCATACGGGAGCGAGTTAGTTGCCATATTGCATCCATCCTTTTGGCGGTCCCGCTTCCGCAAACATGCCGTAAATCGGCTCACCGGACAACCCGACTTTCAACGGTTAGCGCTCAGGTCGGGTCAAGGTTGCGAAGTATGATGCAGGCTGTGTTTCTCTTTCTGCAGAATGTGCATGAATTCACCCGTTGCCCCCGCCGCCGTCATTGCGTTCTGGATTGACGCAGGCCCCGCCCGCTGGTTCAAAAAGGACGCAGCCTTCGACGATGAATTTCGCGCGCGGTTCGCGGCAGAGCACGAGGCTGCTGCGAACGGTGCGCTTGATGATTGGGCGAACACGGCTGAGGGAGCGCTGGCCCTGTTGATCCTGCTCGACCAATATCCGCGCAACAGTTTTCGCGGCAGCGCGCGCATGTTTGCCACCGATCCAAAGGCGCTGAGCATCGCGAAACTGGCAATTGCACAAGGCTTCGATCAGGTGGTTGCGGTCGACCTGCGCAGCTTCACTTACCTGCCGTTCATGCATTCCGAACAATTAGCGGAGCAGGATCGCGCGTTAGAACTGTACGCGCCGCTCGGTGCGAAATCACAGCGATTTGCGGTCATGCATCGCGACATCATCGCGCGTTTTGGCCGTTTTCCGCATCGCAATTCGCTGCTGGGACGAGCAACAACGGCGGAGGAGCATGCGTTTCTGGACGAGGGTGGATTTGCAGGCTGAGTGTCAAAAAATCGATCTGCTCGCGCATAAGCTTTTCGTTGAAAGCGCCGTTATATATGGGCATAGAGCGATAAAATGGTAATACTCGACTATTATCATAAATTAAAGATATTCCCCTGTTGAATAAGGATCTCAGCTGAAAGCTGTTATGCCGTAATCCACTCTCGCAATCACCGCGCGGCAACCCGCAACAGCCTAGCGATCTCTACAATTGCCCGCCATGATTGCCCCCACCGCTGCTACCGCCAACGTTCTGCCCGCCGACCGCGCCATCTCTATTGCCCAAGTCGGCTTGATCGCGATGGACATGGATTCGACCGCAATCACCATCGAATGTATCGACGAAATTGCTGATTTTGCGGGCGTCAAGGCCGAGGTGTCCGCCATCACTAAAGCCGCGATGCGCGGCGAACTCGATTTTGCGCAAAGTCTGAAACAACGCGTTGCTTGCTTTGAAGGACTGTCCACATCGGTGCTGGCAGAGGTCTACGTTTCGCGCCTTCGCCCGTCACCGGGGCTCGCTGAATTGATGGATTACGCGCATAAAAACGGAGTTCAAACGTTGCTCGTTTCCGGTGGTTTCACCTATTTCACCGAACGCATGCGACAACGTTTTGGCTACACGTACACCCGAGCCAACACGCTCGGCGAGCACGACGGTCGGCTCACCGGCACAGTCTGTGGCGCGATTGTCGATGCGGTAGAAAAAGAACGTTTACTGCGCTTCGTCGCCAGCACCCTGCCCGCCGCGCGCCGCGCAACGATTGCGCTCGGCGACGGGGCCAACGATCTGCCCATGTTGAAGGCTGCCACACTAGGCGTTGCCTACCACGCAAAACCAAAAGTGCGCGAGCAGGTGCCGGTAGCGATCAATGTGGGTGGATTAGACACGCTTATCGCGCTACTGCCCTGATTACACGGGAGTTTCTCCCCTTTTCTCTCGTTTTTTTGCGCGCTGTTTGCTAGACTTTCACCATACGAGCGACACCGTTGTTGTTCGGGGGAAATCATGAAACTTAAATCATCCAATGCCGCGCTAGCCATCCTGTTGGGCGGCGCATCGATCGTCACACCAGCCGCCGCTCAAGACGCCGCCAAGCCCACACCGGGCGCGGCGCTTCAGTACGTCGGCGCAGACACCCGTCTGGGCATCGGCTACGACAGCGAAACCAAATTGCGCGGCGAATTATTTCAAGTACTGCGCGGCGACGACAAGTCCGCCACCCTCGCCGAAATCTGGGCCAGCCGCGACTCTGGCGGCGCCAAGCTTTCACATCATTGGAGCGGCAACGGTACCTCCGTGAACAAAGTCTTCGGCGCGGTTGATCAGGGTGCCAACGACATGCGTAAGGCCTCCCTCGGCGGCGGTCAGGAATACGAAAAGTGGTTCTGGAATACGTACCTCAGCAAGGGTCTGAGCGGCTCGCGGCTGACTGGCACAGCGGCCATCGCCAACACCATCACGCAGTCAGGCACAGACGCCGGACGGCCTTACGTTGAAGACGTCACCACCACAGTCACCACGCGCTCGTATCAGCGCCCTTACGACTGGGGCGTCGGCGCGCGGGCAGGTCAATTTTACGAATCGGCGCTGCTGCGCGTCACCGCCGGTCTTGACTACGAATGGGGCAAGTTCTCGTCGAAGCAATGGACCGGCACCCTGATGGCCGAGAAGTTCTTCGCGGGCTCACCGATTTCAGTCGCCATTTCCGGCGAGATCAATCGGCGCAACGGTGACTTCGAAGGCGCCCGCAACGACCAGCGTGGTTTCATCATGCTGCGCTACGAACTCGGCGCTCCGAAAACGAGCTTCCGACCGACCAAAATCACCCGCAGCGTCACCACCACCGAGCGCGTCCCCGACCCGAATTGGAAGCCAGCAGTTGCGACTTCAACGTCAGGTTCCGCACCCGCTGCAATGGCCGCCACTGAGGCTAAAGCGACCGAACCAACCACTCGTATCGAGAAACGCGTCACCCGCGCCAACTCAAACGATGCGCAGGAAACGTATTTCGATTTGGGCTCCACCAAGCTCAAACCCGCCGCACTTAAGGAATTGGACGCGCTGGTCGTTCGCATCGCCGCGCAGCAGCCGTATGTCGACCTGCGAGTCAACGTCGTCGGCCACACCTGCCCAACCGGCTCGGATCGCAACAACGTGTTGCTGTCGACCAAACGTGCCGACGCGGTCAAGGCGTACCTAGTGTCCAAAGGTGTGCCGACCGAACTCGTCACCACCACGGGCAAAGCGGGCAGATCGCCGAAGTATCCTGAAGTCAAAGGTCAGAGCTTCCGCAATCGCCGCGCCGACACCGACGTGTTGATCGTCAAAGAAAAAACCGAAGACGTGCGCGTTGCAGTTCCGGGCTCCACACCACCCGCGACAGCTACACCAGCCACGGCGATTGCGCCGCCCGCAGTAGCAGTCGCACCGGCCACCGCGCCGATGATCGAGCGTCAAGTGACGCGCGACATCGTCGAAGACGTGCCGAACAACTGGATATCACGCGCGTTGCACAATCCGGCGCAACATAAAACCACGGTCGACAGCTACCGCTGGTTAGAAGCGAGCACCGCGCAAGCCACAGGCCCGCGCCGCTTCATCAATCGCGGCCCAGCGGCCGTCAATGACGCGTACACCGTCGATTGCGCGGCCCCAATCACGTTTAACGTGCTCGCCAACGACACCGATCCCGATGGCGACGCACTGACGATTACGTCCGTGTCGACACCGGGCAAAGGTACCGCCGCTATTTCTGGCGGGCGAGTTGTGTACACACCGAGCGCCACGACCTGTGGCGGCGCGACCGACAGCTTCACTTACACGGTCAGCGATGGCAAGGGCGGCACGTCTACGGCGACCGTAGCAGTGACCATCAACAACACGACGCCACCGCCACCTCCTCCGCCAGCCAACAACGTCCCGGTCGCCGTCAACGATACGTTTATCGTGCCCTGCAAAGCCACCGCTAGACTCGATGTGTTGGCCAACGACACCGACAAAGATGGCGATCCACTCACCATTACATCGATCACTCAGCCCAGCAAGGCTTCGATTTCGATTGGCCCGAACGGCAAGTCCTTGACTTATACGCCAGGCGCAAATTGCTTCGTGGGCGACATCTTTACGTACACAATCAGTGACGGTAAGGGCGGCACGTCGACGGCAACGGTCACGTTGATCGATCCGTAAATCCTGCCTGCTCAATTGCGCACGCTCCGCGCGCGATGCAAAATGGGCCGCTTCTGCGGCCCATTTTTTTTGATCTCATGCGGCATATTCTCGTCGTTCATCATTCGGCTAGCGGCGGCACACGAGCGCTGGTTTCCGCATTCTGCGAAGGTGCTTCGGCGACAGACGGCGTTAGCGTATCGACGCGGTCTGCGTCCGTTGTCACTGCAAGTGAGGTACGTAATGCAGACGCGCTCATTATCGCGACGCCCGAAACCTTCGGCTACATGGCGGGCACCATCAAAGCGTTCTTTGATCGCGTCTTTTATGCCTGCATGGCGGACACCACGGCTCTCGGCGGCGGCACACAAAGCCTGCTCGCCGGTCGACCCTATTCCGTGCTGGTGTGCTCGGGCAACGACGGCGCGGGCGCGATGCTAAGCGTAGATCGCATCGTCACCGGCTGGCGCTTGCGAAAGGCGCATCCCGGGATCATTGCAAGGCGCATCGATGGCGAGGCAGGATCATCGCGAGGTGACCTGCGTCACGACGACATTTCAGCCTGCCACGAACTGGGGCAGCTGTTCGCGGAAGGACTGGCGATCGGGGCGCTTTAGCGAAAAACAGGGATAGGTGTGCGTAAAGCGCGGACTGCAATAAGGAACAGCTCTACTTCCACACGGTTTTGTTCAGCGCCTGCATCAAGCCCGCGCCGAAGCTCATACCCAGGCGCCGCGCCAACTTGTCGAAACTGTTTTCCTCAACCGTATAGTCGACCAACTCTTCGGCCTTGACGATATCGCGAGCCACGCTGTCGACAGTGCCCAAGCCATCAACGAGACCGTTGTCAATCGCCTTCGTGCCACTCCAGATGAGTCCGCTGAACAAGCCCGGCGTGTTCTCTTTCAATCGCGAACCACGACCTTCCTTTACCGCCTTGATGAACTGCTGATGCACGTCGGCGAGCATGGCTTCCAGATGGGCTTTGTGCTCAGGCTTCATCGGCGCAAACGGATCCATGAAGGCTTTATTTTCGCCGGCAGTCACCGTGCGATTCTCAATGCCAAGCTTCTCCATCGCCTTGTCAGCACCGAAGCCCTGATAGATGACACCGATGGAGCCCACCAGGCTTGAGCCATCGACAAATATCTTGTCCGCCGCAGCCGCGACGTAGTAGCCGCCCGACGCACAAAGCTCGTCTACCACTACGTAAATCGGCTTGTCCTGATAATCCTTGCGCAAGCGCTTGATCTCGTTGTAGATACGTGCGGATTGGACTGGCGAACCGCCCGGCGTGTTGATATTCAACACCACCGCGACACTGTCTGGATCCTTGAACGCAGCGGCCAGCGCAGCGTTAATGTTTTCGGCGCTCGCCTTGCCGCCTTCAGCAATTTCGCCCTCAAGCTTGACCAACGCCGTATGTCGACCGAAGTTATCGGTGCCTGTCGACGCTTTGCCAATCCATCCCATAAACGCGGCAAATATGGCAACCGCCAGCGCCAACCAGATTAACTTGAAAAAAATCGACCAGCGCCGTTTGGCGCGCGCTTCGTTCAGGTTGGCTTGCGCCAGTTTGGTGACGAGTTCACGCTCCCAGCCGGTCTGCGTTGGTAGTTGATCCATGGGGTCCATCGTTTGAATAATTTACGCGCTGGTTTCGAGAAAGCGCCGGAGCGCAGATACCGAATCTACCAGTGTTAGGGGTTGATGCGCCAGCAACAACGCCCGCTCATGCGCGCCGTAGGTCACACCAATGGCCGCAGTACCGGCGTTTTCAGCCAGTTGTAAGTCGTGCGTAGTGTCGCCGATCATCACCGCGTCCGACGCGCTCATGCCGGTCATGTCGAATAGCGCGTGCAGCATGCCGGGATGTGGCTTGGAGAAGCCTTCGTCGGCGCAACGCGAGGCTACAAAATACTCACGCAGGCCAAGCGTATCGAACGCGCGATCAAGTCCTTTGCGCGATTTGCCGGTCGCCACCGCAAGCGAATGTCCGCGAGCTTTGAGCGCCGCCAGCATTTCCGGCACGCCGTTAAACAGGACGATTTCGTTCTCGCCAACAATGAAATGGTGGCGAAAACGATCCGTCAGGCGCGTCAAATCCTCTTCGCGCAAGGTAGGAATGGCGTGTTCCAGCGCAGGCCGCAAGCCCATGCCGATGATGAACGACGCCTGTGCATCGGTCGGAATCGGATAACCCAAATCCTCCGCCGAACGTTGCAGCGCGCGCTTGATGACAGCCGTGGAATCGGCCAGTGTGCCATCCCAATCGAAGATTACGAACGGGTAACGCAAGTCACTCACGGCTTCGCTCCGTACCAAAAGTCAGCTAATTCCGACGGTAACGGCGCTGTCACCGTGGTTTCAACGTGGGTCACTGGATGCTCAAACATGAAGGACTTGGCGTGCAAAAACATACGCTTGAAGCCCTGCGCTTTCAGCACCTTGTTCCAAGCCGCGTCGCCGTATTTATCGTCCCCAGCAATCGGAAAACCAGAATGCTGGCAATGCACGCGTATCTGATGCGTGCGCCCAGTTTTGAGTTCGGCTTCGAGCAGGCTCATGTCGGCTCCGCGCTCAAGCAGATTGAAGATCGTGTGCGCAAACTGGCCCTCGTCAGCATTCACCTCAACGCGGCGTTCGCCATCGGGTCGGGTGTATTTGGCGAGCGGCAACTTCACATGCTGGCGATCATTGACCCATTCGCCTTTGACCGCTACCAGATAGCGCTTGTCGCCCGATTTATCGCGCAGCGTTTCGTGCATGCCGACCAGTGCTACCCGTGTTTTGGCGATCAGCAACACGCCCGACGTGTCGCGATCAAGCCGATGCACCAGCTCCAGAAACGGTGCATTAGGCCGCGCCATGCGCAATTGCTCAATCACGCCAAAACTGATGCCTGAGCCGCCGTGAACGGCAACGCCCGCGAGTTTGTTGATGGCGATCAGGTGATCGTCTTCCCACACGATTTCATGTGGAAACGCACCCGTGAGCTGCTTGTGAACGGGCGCGACGGCGACCCGTACTGGCGGAATACGCACCTCGTCACCCGCGACCAGCTTGGATTCGGCCTTGACGCGACCGCCGTTCACGCGCACCTCGCCGGAGCGCACGATGCGGTAAACGTGGGTTTTCGGAACGCCCTTTAACTCGCGTATCAGAAAGTTGTCTATGCGCTGCCCGGCGTATTCTGCGGACACGGTCAGATGGCGAACCTGCGCTGCGTCAGGCCGCGCAGTCCCCAGCATCAGCGTCGCGGGAGCGAGTGGCGTCAAGCCTGTCGCAGCGCTGGGCTGAGAGTTTCGGGGAGGAACGTGGGCTAAGTCCTTCATTTACCTTATAATTCGCGAGTTGCAGTGAATCGAGAGAGACGTTGCAGTTTGAGTCAAGTGGTCGGAGCAAGGCTTCCGGCAATCACGTTTGAACCCCTCAGAAGCGTTTAGCAACGGTTTACCGCGCGGACGCTAGCAGTGATGGTTCTCACGGATTATGCCTATCAGCGCTCCAGCATTTGGATTCAACGGTCAAGCCGCCACCGGGAAAAGCGGCGAAAAAGTAAAAAGTTCAGCCACCGCGCACCGTTTTAATTTGCACGCTGGCCTGTGAAAAGTTTGATCGGGTTCGTCACAAGTTGACGAGCTCTACACGAAAAATAATTGTCATGAATCCGCGCGCCAGCGCTCTTGTTTCGCTCTTATACGAGCCTGCAATTCAAAACACTCTCCACCCGGCATACATTGCCGGCGCAGCAGAGCTGTCGCTGGGCCAGCCGCCGATTCGCACCTCGACATTTTTCGCCTCAAGCGTTCGCCGCCGACTCCGCTAACGTCTTCACGTTACGGCGCGTCGTTTTGCGTCACAGGTCCACGAAAGCACGTCAAAGCCACGCCCTCACGCTGAACGTGAAAGGTACGCATGAAACGCATGCTGTTTAACGCAACCCAATCGGAAGAACTCCGGGTTGCCATAGTCGACGGTCAAAAACTGGTTGATCTCGACATCGAATCTGCTTCCAAAGAGCAGCGCAAAAGCAATATTTACAAAGCCACGGTCACCCGTGTTGAGCCGTCACTCGAAGCGTGCTTCGTCGACTACGGCACCGAGCGAAACGGCTTCTTGCCGTTCAAGGAAATCGCCCGTTCGGTGGTGAACGTTGATGGTGAAATGAACCGCAACAAGATCGCCGACAACCTGCGCGTCGGTCAGGAAATCATCGTTCAAGTCGAAAAAGACGAACGTGGCAACAAGGGTGCGGCACTCACCAGCTTCATCTCGCTCGCTGGTCGCTACCTGGTGCTGATGCCGAACAACCCGCGTGGTGGTGGCGTATCGCGCCGCATCGAAGGTGAAGACCGCAACGAACTGCGCGACACCATGGCTCAACTCGAAGTGCCGAACGGCATGAGCACGATTGCCCGCACCGCTGGCATCGGTCGCACGGCTGAAGAACTGCAATGGGATTTGAACTACCTGCTGCAACTGTGGACCGCGATTGACGGCGCTGCCAAGGGCAACAAAGCGCCACTGCTGATTTATCAGGAATCGAGTCTGGTGATTCGCGCGATCCGCGATTACTACACCCAGGACATCACCGAAATCCTGATCGATACCGAAGAGATTTACGAGCAGGCCAAGGGCTTCATGGAACACGTGATGCCAAACACGGTCAGCCGTGTGAAGCTCTATCACGACGACGTGCCGCTGTTCTCGCGGTTCCAGATAGAACACCAGATCGAGAGCGCGTTCAGCCGTACGGTGAACTTGCCCTCGGGCGGTGCCATCGTGATCGACCACACTGAAGCTTTGGTTTCGGTCGACGTCAACTCGGCACGCGCCACCAAGGGCGGAGACATCGAGACGACCGCGTTCAATACCAACATGGAAGCGGCAGATGAGGTTGCGCGTCAACTGCGCCTGCGCGATCTCGGCGGCCTGATCGTCGTTGACTTCATCGACATGGAATCGCAGAAACATCAACGCGAAGTGGAAGACAAACTCCGCGACGCGATGAAACTTGATCGTGCACGTGTTCAGCTCGGCAAGATTTCACGCTTCGGCCTGATGGAATTGTCACGCCAACGCCTGAAACCAAGCCTTGGCGAGAGCGCGCATCTGCCGTGCCCACGTTGTCATGGCACCGGCCACATCCGCTCCACTGAATCGACCGCGCTGCATATTCTGCGCATCATTCAGGAAGAAGCGATGAAGGACAACAGCGCGCAAGTCGTCGCTCAAGTTCCGGTCGATGTTGCGACCTATCTGCTCAACGAAAAGCGCTTCGATATCCAGTCACTGGAATCGCGCCTTAAAGTAAGCGTGGTGCTCATCCCGAATCTGTATATCGAGACACCGAACTACACCGTTCAGCGCTTGAAGCACGACGAGTTGAATCACAACGAGCCATTGCCGATGAGCTACAAGATGGTGGATCGTCCCGAGCAGATTGATGCGGCAGCAGAGATCAAGCGAGAAGCCAACGAAGTGCGCGTTGAAGCTGCAGTGAAAGGTATTACCCCGTCACAACCTGCCCCGAACGTTGCGCCGAAAGCCGAAGCGGTTGCACCTGTTGCCGCAGCACCAGCCGTGCAGCCCGCGTTGGCTCAGCCGAAATCGGGTTTGTGGTCAAGCATCAAATCGATGTTTGGCATCGAGGCGGCGCCGCCCGCAGTGGTCGCACCCATCGTCAAAACCGAAGAGAAAAAGCGCGAAAGCAGCCGCGACGGCGGACGTGATCGCGGTGACCGCAGTGATCGCGGCACGCGCTCAGGTCGCGGAGACCGCAGCGACCGTGGTGGTCGCAATGATCGCGGCGAGCGTAAGGAGCGCAATGCTCAAAGCGACCCAGCGAAACGCGAGGGTCGCTTTGACCGCGGCGAGGGTCGTGGCGAGGGCGCAAAAGCCGGCCAAGGTGATCGTCAACAGCGTGACGCCAGAGCGCCACAAGGGACTGTCGTTGAGACGAATGCAGCCGTTAATGGCGCAGCGAACAATGCGACAGCCGCAAGACCGCCGCGCGAGCCAAGAGAGGCTCGTGAGCCACGCGAACCGCGTGCGGATCGTGGTGAGCGCACCGAGCGCGGCCCACGTCGCGAGCGCGGTGATCGCCCAGAGCGCGCGCCGCGTGATGCGAATGCAGTAAACCCAGCGCCAGTAGCTGAGTTGCCATTGAACGAAGGCGTGGCAGTAGCTGCGTCGGTAGAGGCAACGGATGCGAATTTGGCAACAACGGCGGCAACCGCGCAACCGCAAGACCGTACAGATCGTCCGCCCCGTGGCGAACGCGGAGCACGTCGTCGTGATCGTGACAACCGCGGCGAACGCAGCGAAGGTCGTCGTGAACCGGCATCCGGTGAAGACAATGGCACGGCAGCGGAAGCTGCACCGGCAGCTCAAGCTGCAATGAGCTTCGACACGCCAGCCAGTGCTCCAACACCGGCTTACAGGCCGACGCCCGCACCTGCGCCTACGCCGGCTGCTCCCACAGTAGCAGTGGCACCTGCGTCAGCGCCCGCCCCTGAGGTGAAGCGCGAAGCAGCGAAGCCTTTCACCTACGCTTTGCCTGGTGACATCGGTTTGCAGATGATGGAAACAAAATCTAGCGGTGCGCCGACGGTTTACGTGACTGACGAACCGGTGAAACGCGGTCGCTCGCGTCCGCCGCGTTCGCAGGTAGCCGCAGAGCCGATGCAGATGGTTGAGACGGGCAAAGACTCAGCTCCACCTTCGCAGTAAGCAACGACGCGGCGTGAAACCGTGTAAAGAAAAAGCCCCGCATGCGGGGCTTTTTTATTGGTCATCCAGGCATTTCACAACGAGCAATGATGATCAGCTTTTACATGAAACGACCATTTGCATTGGGCATGGCAGCCCTTTTAATCAATAGTCGAGAATCGCTGCTTTACGGCTATAGCCCCATATAAATAGGGCATTACACCAAAAAGCCGTTACGTCAGCTCGTCGATCCAAGCCTGCTGAATCGCCTCCAGAATCCGCTCACCGCAACGGTCAGGCACGTCGTCAAAATCCGGTAGCGCCACCACCATGGCCATCAGCGCGGTGAAGCGCACTTGCGCCGGATCAACCTCGGGATTGCTGTCTGCGAGCTGGATCGCGATCTCAAGCGTGTCTGTCCATTTCAAGGCCGCCATCAATGGTTCTCCCTCGCGTGATTGATCGTGTATTTCGGGATCTCCACCGTCAAATCCGCGTCGCCGATTTTCACCTGACAGGACAAACGCGACACGCCGGTTAAGCCCCACGCGCGGTCGAGCAAATCCTCTTCGTCTTCACTCATGTCGCCCGTCGAGTTGAAGCCTTCTCGGATGATGACATGGCAGGTCGTGCAGGCAAGCGACTGGTCACAGGCGTGCTCGATGCCGATGTTGGCGTCGATCATGGCCGTGCATAAGGTCACGCCGCGCGGTGGCGAAAACGTGAGCCCATTCGGGCACAGCTCGGGGTTGGGGAGGATTTTAATAATGGCCATAATTTTCGTCATTCCGGCGAAGGCCGGAATCCATGCGGGGTGAATATCACGTTACTTTTTTCAACGGTGATCGCATGCACCGATGGGTCCCGGCCTGCGCCGGGATGACGAACGAAGCACTCATGTGAAACTAAACGGACTCAATATTTTTGCCGGTTAACGCCTCGCGCACTGCGCGATCCATACGTCGACCGGCGAACTCGGTGCTCGCGATATTCAGCGCTTCAGCAGCGCGCACAATCGCGCGATGATCAGCGGCCATCGCGAGCTGTTTCAGGTGAGCGACTTGCGAGGTCAACGCGGCGTGTTCGGTGTCCGACAGCAGCGCACGATCAACGCTCAGAGCCTTGGTGAGCGCATCAACGAGCGCCTGAGCATCCACGCGCGCCTCGGCTAATGCGCGGGCCTGCATGTCGGTGTTTGCACTGGCGAATGCGCTTTGCAGCATCGTCGCGATCTCGCCGTCGGCGAGGCCATAACTAGGCTTTACCGTAACTTCCGCGCGAACATGCGTGCTAGTTTCCTCTGCACTCACGGCGAGCAAGCCGTCAGCATCGACCTGGAATGTGACACGAATTCGCGCCGCACCCGCGACCATCGGCGGAATGCCGCGCAGCTCGAATCGAGCGAGCGAACGGCAGTCGGCCGTAAGCTCTCGCTCGCCTTGCACCACATGCAACGCCATCGCAGTCTGGCCTTCTTTGAACGTGGTGAACTCCTGCGCTTTTGCAACGGGAATTGTCGAATTTCGCGGGATGATCTTTTCGACGAGCCCCCCCATCGTTTCGATGCCGAGCGACAACGGAATTACGTCGAGCAACAAATGTTCATCGCCTGCTTTGGCATTGCCCGCAAGCTGATCCGCTTGGATCGCTGCGCCAAGCGCGACGACCTCGTCCGGGTTCATCGTGGCCAGCGGCGGTTTGCCGAAATGCGCCTCAAGCGCTGCGCGAACCTGCGGCATGCGCGTCGCACCGCCAACAAGCACCACGCCATCAATCGCATCAAGCTTGAGCTTGGCATCGCGCAACGTGCGCTTCACCGCGCTCATCGTGCGATCAATCAACGGCTGCGTCAGCTCGAAAAGTTTATCGCGCGTGACTTCTGCCGTGCTGCCAAATCCGCAACCCCAATCGACCTTGACTTCCGCCACGGCCGCCGTCGTCAATGCCTCTTTCGCAACGCGCGCTGCGGCGTTCAGATTGGCTTGACCCGTGGGCGACAACGCACGTGTCAATGCCCAGGTATCAAACGCATATTTCGCCAGCACCGCGTCAAAATCGTCACCGCCCAAATGCGTGTCACCGGCCGTTGCGAGCACCTCAAACACGCCGCGTGTGAGACGGAGAATGGACACATCAAAGGTGCCGCCACCGAGATCGTAAATGAGATATGTGCCTTCGGACTTTTGCTCCAGGCCGTAGGCGACTGCGGCCGCAGTCGGCTCGTTAAGCAGGCGCAACACGTTGAGGCCCGCAAGCTTTGCTGCGTCTTTGGTCGCCTGACGTTGCGCATCGTCGAAGTACGCAGGCACCGTAATCACTGCGCCGTACAGCGGCCCGCCGAGGCTTTGCTCTGCGCGCTCTTTCAACGAGCGCAGAATTTCTGCCGACACTTCCATAGGCGACATCGGGCCATGACGCGTGTTGATTTTGAGTGTGCCTTTGCCGTCACCCGACGGCGTGGTGAAACTGTATCGCGCGCTCGATTCGTCACGCAGGTCAGCGACGCTTCGCCCCATGAATCGCTTGACGGAAGTAATGGTATTAAGCGCGTCGTCACCGCGATGCGTGATCGCTTCAGCGCCCACGGTGATCACGCCACGTTCGCCGTAATGCACAGCGGATGGCAGCATGGTGACACCCGTTTCATCGGGCAGGCATTCAGGCACGGAGTTGCGAATGCTCGCCACCAGCGAGTTGGTCGTGCCCAGATCGATGCCCGCCGCAAGCCGTCGCGTGTGCGGCTCGGGGCTCTCGTTGGGTTCGGAGATTTGTAGGAATGCCATGTGTAGTCCGTCATTCCCGCGAAGGCGGGAATCCAGTTCGTGAAAATACGCGAAGCGTCATGCTTCAAGCTCCGCAAGCGCCGCATCCGCCTCTTCGGCGAGCTTTTGCATAAAGCGCATCTTGCGAGCGAGCGTGGTGGCAACAGCAAAGTGTTCACCGCGATAGGCCGCATCAAAGGTATCGCCGAGCGAGGTAAGCGTGGTCACAAGCTCACCAGACATCGCGTCCAGCCGATCATCGTCTTCCTTCAAGCGCGCATCGGCCAGCGCTTCGCGCCAATCAATTTGCTCCATCAAAAAGTCGGCAGGCATCGTGGTGTTTTTCTCATCAAGACCATCAACACCGACCAGCGACAACAGGTGCATCGCGCGGCGCACCGGGTCTTTCAGCGTGGTGTAGGCCTCGTTGATGTCCACCGTGCGCGACATTGCCATGCGTTTGTCGGCATCAGTTGCTTTGACGAAGCGATCAGGATGAACGGCAGCTTGCAGATCGCGGTAGCGGGCGGAGAGCGCGGTCAGGTCAACCGCAAAGGTTGACGGCAAATCAAATGTGGCGAAGTGATTCATGCACCAGGCCTCAGTCGCGCGTGATCCATCACTAAAAATAGTGTGCTAAGCGTGAACGAAAGTGGATACCTAGACCGTAAATGACTCACCACATCCGCAACGTGCTTTCTCGTGCGGATTATTGAACTTGAACCCTTCGTTCAAACCTTCGCGCTGGAAGTCGAGCTCGGTGCCGTCGAGTACTGCGTGGCTCTTTGGGTCAATGAGCACTTTGGTGCCGTGACTTTCAAACACCATGTCTTCCGCCTGTGATTCGTCAGCGTATTCGAGTTTGTACGCGAGGCCGGAGCAGCCCGTGGTCTTGACGCCCAAACGAATGCCAATACCCTTGCCGCGTTTGGCAATGTACTTCTCGATGTGGTTGGCGGCGGCTTGGGTGAGTGTGACTGGCATGATGTGAAATTCCAATTGCTTGTAGGAGCGGCTTGCCGCGACCTAACTTTGACTACGCGCTGAGGTCGCGGCAAGCCGCTCCTACAGAACGTTATGCAGTTACCGCGTGCTTCGCTTTGTAATCCAGCACCGCTGCCTTGATCGCGTCTTCGGCGAGGATGGAGCAGTGAATTTTTACTGGTGGCAGCGCAAGTTCTTCGGCGATTTGCGTGTTCTTCAGATTCATCGCTTCATCGAGGGTCTTGCCCTTAACCCACTCGGTAACGAGCGATGAGGATGCGATTGCAGAACCGCAACCATACGTCTTGAACTTTGCATCTTCGATGATGCCGTTTGCGCCGACCTTGATCTGCAACTTCATCACGTCGCCGCATGCCGGCGCGCCGACCATGCCGGTACCGATGTCCGCTTCGTCTTTGCCGAACGCGCCGACGTTGCGGGGGTTTTCGTAGTGGTCCACTACTTTTTCGCTGTATGCCATTTTGTTACCTCTTACTTAACTAACTGCGGCTTGGGCAAGCATGCCCAATCCAAAAATTACGGCACGGAGTGCCCACCCTTCTACATTCAACTTAGTGCGCAGCCCACTGGACTTGGGATATATCGATTCCGTCCAGATGCATATCCCACAACGGACTCATCGCACGCAGTTTTTCAACAGTACGTTTCATCGTTGCAATAGTGCTATCCACATCCTGCTCCGTAGTAAATCGTCCGACGGTCATGCGAATCGAGCTGTGTGCGAGTTCATCGCTACGACCCAGCGCACGTAGCACGTACGACGGCTCGAGCGAAGCGCTCGTACATGCCGAACCCGAACTCACTGCAACCTCTTTCACGCCCATGATCAGGCTTTCGCCTTCGACGTAGTTGAAGCTGATGTTCAGGTTGTGCGGCACGCGTTGTTCCATGTCGCCGTTGATGAACACTTCCGGGATGTCTTTCAACCCGTTATACAAACGATCCCGCAGCATGCGGATTCGCTCGTTCTCGGTTGCCATTTCGAGCTTGGCCAAACGAAATGCTTCGCCCATGCCCACAATTTGATGCGTCGCCAACGTGCCCGAGCGGAAGCCCCGTTCGTGACCACCACCGTGAATTTGCGCTTCAAGGCGAATACGCGGTTTCTTGCGAACGAACAGCGCGCCCATGCCTTTCGGGCCATAGGTTTTATGCGCGGAAAAGCTCATCAGGTCAACCTTCAAATCCTGAAGGTCAATCACCACTTTTCCAGTAGCCTGCGCACTATCCACGTGCAGGATGATGCCCTTGCTGCGCGTGATTTCGCCAATCTCTTTGATCGGTTGGATCACGCCAATTTCGTTGTTCACCATCATGATCGAAACGAGGATCGTGTCAGGACGCAGCGCGGCCTTGAACACATTCATGTCGATCAGGCCGTTTTTCATCACGTCCATGTAGGAGACTTCGAAGCCCTGCCGCTCCAGCTCGCGCATGGTGTCGAGCGTCGCCTTGTGCTCGGTCTTCACCGTGATGAGGTGCTTGCCTTTGTCCTTGTAGAACTGCGCAGCGCCCTTGACCGCGAGGTTGATTGACTCGGTCGCACCACTAGTCCACACGATTTCTTTAGCGTCACAATTGACGAGATCGGCGACCTGTTCGCGCGCTTCTTCAACAGCAGCCTCGGACTCCCAGCCGTACGCATGCGAGCGCGACGCCGGATTGCCGAAATGCTCGGTGAGGAAGGGGATCATTTTGGCGGCAACACGCGGATCAACCGGCGTTGTTGCGCTGTAGTCCATGTAAATTGGAAGGCTCATTACTTACTGCACTCTGAAGAAAATATTTTGCAAATGTATGCTGGTTTAGGCCGCGATGGGTACGCCACGTGTCGCCGTTTTGCGAAGATCCTGAACGACGTGCAACGACGGATTTTTTCGTGCTTTTGCATCGTCCACCAGCGACTGCAAACTCACGCCCTGAAGGTAGGTGAAGATGTGCGCGTTCAGGCTTGCCCACAAATGGTGAGTCAAGCAAATGCTGTCGTCGTGACAATTTTTTTCGCCGCCGCAACTGGTCGTGTCGATGGGCTCGTCAACAGCCAAAATGATTTCAGACACGCTGATCGTTCCGGGTGCTTTGGCGAGGTTGTAGCCGCCGCCGGGGCCGCGCACGCTGTCTACCAATCCGTGCCGACGCAGTTTGCCGAAGAGCTGTTCAAGATATGAGAGCGAAATTTTTTGCCGCGCCGAAATCTCTGCCAGCGTGACCGGCTCTCCATGATTGAAGAGCGCCACGTCAATCATGGCGGTCACAGCAAAACGACCTTTAGTGGTGAGCTTCATGGATTTTTTCGCACTCTCTTTGGGCCAGTTGCGTATCACTCATCGTGAAAAGCACTCGCAGTTACGACCAACTTTTTGCACACCAGTGAACTTCAGTTTGCCGCCGAACCGAACTCGAAAACTGTCACTGTTTCACTGCTGCACAACGTCGATTCATTACCTGAATAATAGTATTTCCGAGTAATTTAGTCAAGTTAAAGTCCGAGTAGTTCCGTCGGGCATTCAACCCGCTCGAAAAAAGTCACGTGAAACGTCGTAAATCATTGAATATAAAAGCATTATTGACGTGACAAACGCCTCTTACTTTAACCAGAATCACGTTTTTGGATGAATATGCGTGTGCGGTGGTGTGTCAGCACCATGCGTGTGATCACCATGTTCGTGATGTTCGCGAGGATGATCGTGCGGTGCAGTTGTGTGCAAATGCTCATGCGGACGGCCCACTTCAACCGGCACCAGATTCACCAACCCATGACGCACGCCGCGTTCGGCAACCAACGCTTGCGAAAAGCGCTTCACCTCCGCCGTCGGACCGCGCAAAATCGCCGCCTCCAGGCAATGATCATGATCCAGATGGACGTGCATCGTTGACACGCTGAGGTCATGATGTGCATGATGCGCAGCGGTCACGCGCGCCGCCAGGTCGCGCTCGTGATGGTTGTAAACGTAGCTCACACAAGCGACGCAATGCGTCGCGCTGTCGGAGGCCAGACGATCTGCCTCCAGCGCACCGCGCACCAGATCACGAAACGCCTCCGACCGATTTTGATAACCGCGCAAATCAAGCAGCCGATCAAATTCATCGGCCAGATCATCGTTGACAGAAATTGTGATTCGCCGCATGGTGTGGGTCTCCTGCCGCTATGGTAACTAGAGTGATAACCACGCCGAATGCGGCGACCACATCCGCAGCATTGCGACGTTGCCGATGGTGGTTTTGGCGGAAGTTGCGCTGGGTTTCAAATTACGCGGTCAGCACTGAAAATTCGGTGCAGCTTTTGGCTTAAATGACTATTTCATTGGGGCTAATGGCATATATTGAAACAAGTCGACTTATAGCAAATTATTGGGCTATGCCCATGTGGAACGGCGCTTTTACGAAAAAGCTGTTTAGCAAGAACTGATCAGATTGGAGCCGTAGCAGGCAGTGTAGAAACGCCCTGCACGCAAGCCGCCGCGTCTTGCGCAGCCATCGCACGCACGAATCCGTCACGCGTTTTCAATCGCTGCCAATACTGCGCCACAGAAGGGGTGAAGCGTTCATGCAGGCCGAGCAATTCGGCCAGCATCAGCGCATAGCCAACCGCCACGTCCGCCGCCGTGAATCGACCGGCGCAGAGAAATTCGTGCGCCGCGAGATGTGGCTCCAGCGTGCGCAGACGCGACAGAAACCACTTGCTGTAATCATCCGCCACCTGCGGCTGCAATCGCTCAGCAGGCTCGAAACGCGAGTAACGCAACACGAGTGTTTGTGGGAACGTCAGCGTCGCGTCGCTCATGTGCAGATAGTTCAAGTAGTCGCCAAAGTCAGGCTCGTTCGCGCCGATATTCAGCCCGCCCGGCGAGTGACGCAACGCCAGATACTCGCAGATCGCCGCTGACTCCGTCATCCGCGCTTTGCCATCAATAAACAACGGCACCGTACCGCGCGGATTCAGCTCAAGAAACGACTTGTCATGCGCCCGCGGCGGGAACGCGAGCATGCGCAGCTCGTAAGGCAAAGCCAACTCCTCCAGCATCCACAAGACGCGGAAGGAACGGGCGCTGACACAGTGGTAGAGGGTGAGCATGGGCGTATTGGATCATGCGGGCAGTTTGCTTGGGGGTGGAAAGGCAATATGATTCTGGTCAACAAACATCGTGGGTAACTAGTTGCCCACCCTACCAATTGCCTTAGATCGCTTAGCCGCTCTCAATGTCGAATCTCAACGCGCCTCCAAAAACACCCACTATCTCAGTGGAGTTCACACGCGAAAAGAGCGCCATGCGTCCACTTGGAGTTGTGGTCGTCGTCGTCCTCTTCTTTGTGTTTTCGGCTATCAGTGCTGCGCTCTTGATGCGCGAAGGGGATTATTGGTGGATTGTGAACGCGGCGATTACCGTCTTGCTAGCGTATTGGTTCCGAAAGCTCTGGTGGGGCGACGATCAGGAGCGAAAAATCGCGGTCTTTCTAGGTTTCTTCATTGCTGCACTCTCATGGTTCGGAAGTCCAGATGGTTCAGTTGAAAATTGGTCTGCGATGGAACTTAGCGTTCTCGCAGAAGGCTGCTATTTCTTTCTTGCCGCCAGCTATCTGATCTATGCGCGAAAGAGCCCATTCTTTGCGAGGCAGCGACCGAATTAGTCGCGTAGGTTGGGCACTCCGTGCCCACCGTCACTGCGCGCAAGAGGAGGGTTGGTTTGCCAACGTTTGGTGGGCACGGGGTGCCCACCCTACAAAGCGCGTCACGCACAACAAATTGTTGACATAAAAAAGCCCGCCAAAGCGGGCTTTTTAACGACGCGAATCGCGCTATGCGTGCTACGCGAACGCGGCCATCAACGGCAACTTACGCACCCGCTTACCGGTCAACGTCGCCACCGCATTCGCAATCGCCGGCATGATGAGTGGCACGCCGACTTCACCTAGGCCACCGGGTGCTGCACTGCTCGATACGAAGGTGATGTCGATCATCGGGGTTTCACTCATGCGCAGCATTGTGTAGGTGTCAAAGTTACGCTGAACGACGGCGCCTTCCTTGAAGGTGATCTCGTTTTTCATGCCGCTGGAGAAGCCGAGCAGAATGCCCGACTCGATCTGCGCGTGCGCTTGATCCGGGTGTACCACTATGCCGCAATCGACCACTGCTGTGACCTTGTGAACCTTGGGGCCTTCCTTGGTCATCGACACCTCAGCGATGACCGCAGAGTGGGTGCCGTAGCACTCCATCTGCGCAACGCCTAACGCGCGACCTGCCGGCGCTTTGCCCCAGCCTGCTTTGTCGGCGGCCATCTTGAGCACGTTCTGTGAGCGCGCGTCGCCCTTGAGCATGTCCATGCGCAGCGCGATCGGATCCTGCTTTTTCGCGAGCGCAATTTCGTCCATGAAGCTTTCCACCGCAAACGCGTTCAACGCATTGGACACGCTCCGCCAGTAGCCGACGCGAATTCCGGTGTCGTGAATCACGTTTTCGATCTGCACGTTCGGAATCTTGTAGGTCAGGTTCTCCGAGCCTTCGGCCATGAACGGGTCTTTGCCGTTTTGCACGACTGGAGGGAACGCGCGTGCGGTGACCGATGGGGAGGTCATTTTGCTGTGAAAGGTGGTGACGTTGCCCGCTGCATCGAGACCGGCAGTCATTTGATGCAACGACAGCGGACGATAAAAGTCATGCGTGGTGTCGTCTTCACGCGTCCACAGCAGCTTGACTGGTTTGCCCACCGCTTTGGCGATTTGCGCGGCCTGAATCTGGAAGTCCAGTTCAAGCTTGCGACCATAACCGCCACCGAGGAACGTGGTGTGAATGAACACCTTTTCCGGTGGCATGCCGACCGCTGCCGCGACGCCATATTGCGCGCCCTGCTGAAACTGAATCGGGCCGGTGATATGGCATTCGCCGTTGATGATTTCGGCGGTGCAGTTCACGGGCTCAAGCGTGGCGTGCGCAAGGAACGGCAGCTCGTACTCGGCCTCGATTTTTTTCGCGGCTTTGTCCATGTCGGCGATGCCAGTGCCATCTTTACGCATCACGGCACCGGTGTTGACCGATGCGGTGCGCAGTTGCGCTTCAATCTCAAGATTGTCGAGGTTGACGTTTGGGCCGTTGTCCCATTCGATCTCTAACGCGTCACGACCTTTTTTCGCTGTGTAGAAATCTTTGGCCAGCACGGCAACACCATCGGCAATTTGCACCACGCTGACGACGCCTTTGACCGCCTTCGCCTTGGCATCATTGAACTTGACGACCTTGCCGCCGATCACCGGGGCCTGCGCGAGCGACGCGACGAGCATGCCGGGCTTTTTGACGTCAATGCCGTACTGCGCTTTGCCGTAAACCTTCGACGGCGTATCCAGACGCGGCTTGTTCTTGCCGATGATGGTCCAGTCTTTCGGGTCTTTCAATGTGACTTTTTCCGGCGCTTTCATGGTCGACGCTTTGGCCACCAGCGCGCCGTACGCGAGCTTCTTCCCGCTCTTGTGCGTTACCACACCGTTGGCCACCGTGCATTCTCCGGCGGGCACTTTCCATGTGTCAGCAGCGGCAGCAACCAGCACCGTACGAGCCGACGCGCCCGCTTCGCGCAGCTTAGTCCATGCGTCGCGCACGGAGGTGGACCCACCGGTAATTTGTCCGCCCAGCATCGCGTTGATGTAGACCGGCGCAGAGGGGGCCATCTCGATTTTGACTGCCGACAACGGCACGCCTAATTCTTCAGCGACCAGCATCGGCATCGAGGTGTACACGCCCTGACCCATCTCGGAGCGATGGCAAATCAACGTGACCGCGCCCTTCGAATCAACCTTGACCCACGCGTTGGTCAGCACGGGGCCAGCGGCCACTTGTGCGCCTGCGTCCGGCAGCTGAAAACCGACGACCAATGCGCCGCTCAGCGCGCCGGTGGACTTGATAAATCCACGACGTGAGGAGGATTCGAGCTTGTCTTGCAGTGTGTGCTTTTTCATAGCCTCGCCCTCCTTATGCTTTGACGCCAGCGACGGTGTTACCGGCGCGGACAATGGCTTTTTGAATGCGGCTGTAGGTGCCGCACCGGCAGATGTTGCCGTCCATTGCGCTGATGATGTCGCCTTCGGACGGCTTGGCGTTTTTAGTGATGAGTGCTGCGGCGCTCATCATTTGCCCCGTCTGGCAATAGCCGCACTGCGGCACTTCTTCAGCAATCCACGCGTCCTGAAGCGCTTTGCCCACCTTCGCTGGCAAGCCTTCAATGGTGGTGATTTTTTTGCCAACTGCGGCGCTCACGGGCGTGGAGCACGAGCGAATCGGCGAGCCGTCCAGATGCACAGTACAAGCACCGCACAGCGCCATGCCACAGCCAAATTTTGGGCTGGTCACATCAAGATGATCGCGCAGCACCCACAAGATCGGGGTATCGGGATCGCCATCAAAATTCGCGGGCTTCCCATTGACATTTAGTTTCAAAATCGCACTCCTCCAAAATTACTGACTGTCGATGCTTATCGACTCCCCTTGCCCCCTGCGGCAGCATCAGCAGCATAGGACAAAGCGCGTGTAAACGAAAGGGGTTTGCACGCTGATGGAAAACTGGGCGTGAGGCAAAACCGCCTCGAGGGGTGTTGTTGGCGCGCCCGCGTGTGCGAAATCAGCCTCGCGAAGGAGTCGGGATCGTGTCCAAGGCCGCTCCTACCTGCGGTTTTCACGCGCGACGTGCATACCACCTCTTTTGCTGGTCGCGCGCTTGCGTCGATTGGCGCGTTTATTCAATACATCGATCATCGCCACGCGCAAAATGATGCTTGCATCATCGCAGTTTTAGGGAGTATTGGCATGCAGCTCGAGGTGAACGCTCAACGTTATGAGATTGACCCATCGTGGCGCGACGACACGCTGCTCAGCGTGCTTCGCGATGCGCTGGGACTGGTCGGCGCGAAATTCGGCTGCGGCGTCGGCGTGTGCGGCGCATGCACTGTGCTGGTCAACGGTGAGGCGGCGCGAAGCTGCGGGCTCGCTGCACGCGACGCGGCAGGCAAGTCGATCACCACCATCGAAGGGCTCGCCCGGGGCGACATACTGCACCCCGTGCAACAAGCGTGGCTCGATGAGGCGGTTACGCAATGCGGCTACTGCCAAAGCGGGCAGATCATGGCGACGGTGGCGCTGCTTTCTCGGAACGCCACGCCATCCCATGCTGACATCGATACTGCGCTGGACGGCAATCTGTGTCGCTGCGGAACACAGCAACGGATTCGTGCCGCTGTGTATCGCGCGGCAGCCGCGATGCCGGGCACAATGCGAGGCGGCAAATGAACCGCCGCAAATTCCTCGTTGCATCGGGCGGTCTGACGGTGTTGTTTGTGAGCGGCTGCGCGCTGCCCGTGATACCAAAGCGGCCAAAACCAGAGCTGGCGGACGCTGCGTCATGGGTGCGTTTTGCCGACGGGCGCTACAGCCTGCACATTCCGCGCGTCGAGATGGGGCAAAACATTTTGACCGCGCTCAAGCAGATTGCCTGCGAGGAGCTTGGGGTGGGGTTCGATGGGCTCGACGCTAGGTCACACAGCACTGATCGTATTGCCCGCGTGCGCGCCACCGTCGGCAGCGATTCGATCAAAGACTTTGCACTGCCGTTAGCGCAAGCGTGCGCCACCCTGCGTGAGGCAATCGCGCGCGGTGAGCGTTCGGGCGTGCTGGAGGCGAAGGCGATTCCGGCGACCGAGTTGCGCGCGTTTGCGATGCAAACAAGGTTCGTCGGCAAAGCGGTTGCCGTGGAGCAGGCCATTGACATCGTGCGTGGACGCGCGGTGTTTGCCAGCGACGTACGACGCCCCAACCTCGCGTTCGGTCGCGTGCTGCGCGCACCGGTGTCGCCTGAGATTCGCTCGCGCGTGAAATCGCTGAACGAAGCAGCTGCCAGCGCAGTGCCGGGATTCATCGTACTGTCCCGCGAGCCGCTGCTTGCGCAGATGAACTCTGAAGGGGTTGGCATCGTTGGCGCGACTCCCGCAGCGCTGGATCGAATCGAGGCCGCGCTCGGCATCGTATGGCAGACGGAGGGCAGTTTTGAGCAAGCGGATATCGATGCGGCCATCGATATCGATACGCGCCTGGCACGAGGCGCGCTTTCGAACAAAGTACACAACGACTCGGTGGATACTGGTGCGCCGTGGGATGTCGATCTGCGTATTGATATCCCGCTCGCAGCACATGCGCCGATCGAGCCGCGCGCGGCGGTGGCGGAATTTTCCTCGAAGGACAAGCTCGAGCTGTGGGTCGGCTCGCAGGATGTGTTCTACCAGCGCGATGTGGTGGCGAAGCGCTTGGGGCTTGCCGAGGACAACGTGGTTGCGCGAGGCCACCGCGTGGGCGGTGGCTTTGGCGGCAAGACGATCTGCACCGTCGAGCTTGAAGCCGCAGTGCTCGCACGCGCATGCAAACGCCCGGTCAAAGTGCAATGGACGCGCGCACAGGAATTTCGCTACGGGTTCCATCGACCGCCGACCAGTCATCGAATTCGCGCGCGCGTGAAGAATCGCGAAATCGATACGTGGTGGCACGGTTTTGTCAGCAGCCACATCCTTTTTACTAACGCCGCGTTGCCACCGTGGATACAAACAGCGACGAACTTGATTGGCGACGACGGCGTTGCCCGCGGCTCGACGCTGCCGTAGCGCGCCGCGCGTAAGCGCACCGAATTCGACCTGACTCGGCTGCCTGTGTTCACCGGGCCGTGGCGCAGTTTGGGGGCTGCCGCAAACGTGTTTGCCATAGAAAGCGCCATCGATGAATGCGCGCGTGTTGCCAACATCGACGCGCTGCAATTTCGGCTCGCTCAGTGCGAGGATGCTCGGCTGCGCCGGGCGCTGGAGCGGGTGGCGAACGCCGCTGATTGGCAAGCAAAGCGCCCAAGTGAGGCGCGCGTGCAGCGAGGTCGCGGCGTCGCCGGTGGTATCTACAAAGCCATGAGTTACGCGGCCGTCGTCGCCGATGTGACGATTGACCATGAGCTGCGGACGATTCGCGTCGACAAGCTGTGGTGCGCCCACGACTGTGGACGCGTCATCAACCCCGATCAAGTGCGCGCGCAGTGCGAAGGCAATTTGGTGTGGGGCTTGGGCATGGTGCTGCGTGAGCGATTGCCGGTTGCCAATTCTGTGGTCTCCGCGCTGACATTTCTTGATTCACCGATTCCGCGAATGTCCGATGTGCCACCAATGCAGATCGTACTGGTTGACGAAGGCGATGCACCGAGCGGTGCGGGCGAGACCGCAATCGTTGCCTCCGGCGCTGCCATTGCCAACGCAATCCGCGACGCCTGCGGCAGGCGGCCGAAGCGATTGCCGCTAAGCTACGTCGACCTACAAAGACAGTCTTAAGAGATGAGCGATTTCGCAGCATCCGCGATGATGCGATTGATTCAGGCGGGGCTCAAGCGGCAACACATCGCGGTTGTGTCGCCGCGCCCCGAGTTGGGCGGAATTGGTCCTCGGCTGCCGCTCGCCGATAAACGCAGCGCGCTGGTTGCGTTGCAAACAGCGCATGGGCTCGACTGCCTGCTGCGCATCGGGGAGAGCATCGAGAACGTTGATGCCGACGGTGAGGACGCGATGCACACCGCCCTGTTGCTCGCGCACGATCCGATTGATTTGCTCGAACGCTGGCAGCGGCTTGAAAGGTTCATCCACTCCCGACATCGCATCGCGTTCACGCCAATCGGTGAACGCGACGTATTGGTTCGGCACTTCTCGCTCGACAGCGCTCCACCTCCCTTGCCCGCTGAGAATGCGCTGGTGGTTGGGCTGCTGGTGCTGCTCATGGAGCGGGTCGGCGCGATCAACCTGCGCGCGAGGCCGACGGGTTCTCGCACCTGGACACGCACTGAGAGGCGCTGGCGTAAGCTTTCACAACGCGAGTCGAGCGTGAGCCTCGCGGAATGGACCATCCAGTGGTCGGGCGATAAGCAACAAGCGACCGGCGCAAATGCGTTCACCGAGCAGCCCCTGATTACAAAAAAACTCTCTGCGCTAATTGCGCTCGACCCGACGAGGTCGTGGACGCTCGCGAACACCGCCGCCGCTTTGCTCGTTTCGTCACGAACCATTCAGCGGCGGTTGCAAAGAGAGGGGACGTCATTCCAACGCCTTCTGCGTGAGTTACGCGTTGCGCTCGCCGCCAAACTGCTTGCAACGAGTGGCGCCGCGCTCGCCGAGATCGGTTACCGATCAGGATTCGCCGACCAAGCACATTTTCAACGCGAGTTTCGAATCGCCACGGCGATGACACCCAGTGAGTATCGCGTCATGTTCGTCGCGCGACCGCACTTGCGAAACGCGCGCTAGTGTCATCTCAGGCCAAGCGAAGGTCAGCCCGCAGGTACCGGTAGTTGAGAGCGATTGAAATCGTTGTGTGCCGCTCTATCCTTCGCTACAGCTCTGGATGAAAATCGACTCAAACCGCATTTCCCCAAGCTTCGCGTAGCGCATGCGACCGTTTCACAGCGTAAAAGTAAATCCTTCGATCAACGCACCGGGCGTGCGTGATCCACCGAGCGAGCGTTGAAAATACGTGTCCACCGCCGGATCAATTTCGGTGTGCGAGGTCAGCGCCATTAGCTTGCTGCCAAGCGCACCGTACAAACTCTCGTCCCAACGCAGATCCTTGATCGGTCCTTTTATTTCGCCGTCCTCCACCCAGAAGCACGCGTAGCGCGTCATGCCAGTCACCCGAGCCGAAACCGGATCGCTCCAGTTCAGGTAATGCAGGTTCGACAAATACAGCCCAGTACCGAGCGCCGCCAAAACGTCCTTCTCGGCGAGCGTCCCCGCGCCCACGTCCATGGCGCGCGGGCTCTCTTCTGAGCATGCGCCGTTCGCAGTCAAGCCATATTCTTTGGCCGTGCGCGAACTCACCAACAGGTTTTTGAGCGCGCCGTCGCTGATCAATGGGACGCGCGTCTCGGACACTTCACCGAGATCATTGAAACGCGGCGTCAAGCCCATCGAAAAATTCTCTTCAACATTGAGCAATGGCGACAGCGTAGCCTCATGTTCCGCGAGCTTTTTGAACGGGCTGCGGCCCTGCTTCCATGCGGACGCGGACAGCGCATTCCAGTTGAGCATGCCGAGCAGGTCGGAGAACGCACGCGGCGCGAGATAAGTGCGATACGAGCCGGGTCTCACGTCTTGTTGCGGCAGGCTTTGCAGAGCAAGCATCGTCTGGGTTCGCTCCAGATTGGCGGCCCACTCCGCGGCATTCCACGTCGATCCGGCGTAGCTTCCTTTGGCAGCTTTAGAACCGTCGTAAATCGAGTAATCGAGGAAGAAGGTTTGGGTCGAAAACCAGTGGCTCTGGCCTTTTGAGTTTTGGTTGCCGCGAATGACGACGCCACCCGCGTAAAAGCCCGCCAAATCGCAACCTTTCGCAGGTGCAACTACAGCAGGCACAACGTCCTCAGGTACGAGCAATGCGCCGCTGAATTCTTCGCTGCTGCTGCCGTTGTTTTTGATCGGAACCTGATTTGGATCGATCGGCAAACTCAGCGCTTCGTCTCGACAGTTTGCGAGCAAACGCTGCATTGCGGCCTGATCAGATTCAAGGTTGCCAGACAAGGTTCGCGACTTTTCAACCGTACGCCGGTTGACTTGCAAACGCAGTGACACATTGACCTGCTCGACATCAGTGTTTTGACGTACGCGATTACCGTTGAAGCGCACGAACAGCGTCTCTTCCGCCGTCACGTTGATCGTCAGCTCTTCGCCCGCAGCCAGTCCGCTCAAAACGTGTGCAGCGACTGCATCGAAATGCTCGCGCACGCGATTCGTGAAATTGCTGGCGCTCATGCCAGGCCCCCGAACACTTCAACGTCGCGAAACAGGCACGGCGGCGAGGCGTGCCCGAC
>ENA-OBLH01000081-OBLH01000081.1-metagenomes-genome-assembly--contig:-NODE-81-length-32598-cov-4.61224_pt1 | contig 32598 bp, 24 predicted proteins | sample MGYA00153382_OBLH01 | MGnify analysis MGYA00153382
CGCTAAGGCTTAGGTGCCGGACGGGAGGACTTGCCGTCCTGTTTAGCGCCCGCTTTCGTAGCGCTTTTTCCCTTTTTACTTTTCGCAAATCCACCGCGCTTTGGTTCCGCGGCGGCCGCCAACATCGCTTTGCTAGCTTTGGGCTTTGTTCGTTTGGTGGTTGATGACGTCTTCGTCTCCGCCACTACAGGCCGAGCTGTCTCGCGCTTGTAGCGATCATCCATGCGTTTATCAACCGCAACGGTGTCCTTACGAATTTGATCGTTCGCCGCTTTGCCCGCAGCTCTTTGCTCCGCAGTGTCCTGCGTCGGTGCGATGGCTTTAGCCGTACTTCCCGGAGGGCAGGCGCTGTCGCCGTAAACGACCTTACCGCCTACCTCGCAACGAATCGCGTTTTGCGCGGTGACCGATGTGGCGATCAGGGCGACGGTTAAAGCCGCTGTCAGCATAAAAGTGCGTCGCATCGATCACTCCGAATAAATGGCTAATCCCCGTATTTTGCCGCGCAAAACACCGCGCCGTCATTTTGCCAATTTGTTCCCAGCGCTGTCCTCGCCAAAAGCGTCTCGGTCATGTAGCGATGATTGACCGTTGTCTTGTTAAACACGCGAATCACTTTTACCGTGTCGACCGGACAGATGGGGAGGGGCGGTCTCGGAGTAATCAGCGTGGTCGGAATGAAGTCTTGCGCGCGCATGGCAATGCCTTCATCGCGCGCCCATGGCTGCGCGCGTATCAGCGCGCAATCGCTTGGCAACGTGCTGTAGAAATGACTATTGAGCGTGGCACCGTCGTTCGCCCAGAATCGGCACATGTCGGCACCGACAGGCGCGTCGGTGCGATGCGCCGCAAATCGCTGACCGGTGCGTTGCCACAACGTCGGCACGCTATCCAGCAGCGCAATTTCATTGGGCCGCCCGGTCATGAAATACTTTTTCTGATCCGGCGCGTAGAACTCCACCACTTCCAGCTCATCGCGCGAGCCCCACGCCAGCGTCTTGCGAATTTTTACTTGATCAGCCGAGCCGCCAGGCACGTTAGTAATCGCGTTAAACGCAACTCGATCCGCTTGATTGCGTGACAAATGCGCGCTCAGGAACATAAAGGTCCAGCCAAACACCTCGGGCGCTTCCTGCACCCGAAAGCCATGCTCCATGCCCTCGATCGTTACAAAATATTTTGAGCCGCCGAGCGCCTCAATCATTTGCGAGGTGCGACTGATCGGCGCGACCACATCTGCCGTGCCACCAATGCCCAAGTACGGCACGCGCACCGAGCGTACGCCACCGTTACTGTCACCAAACGCGGGCAAAAAATTTTGGCCGGAATACGGCACATAACCGACCACCGCCTTGTAGCGGTTGTCGCGCACGATCACACGCTCCGCACCGCCCCAACTCGCGGTAATCTTCGCGCCCTGTGCCAGCATCATCGCCATGCCACCCAGCGACGCGCCAAAGCCAACGATACGATCCTGATCGACGCGATTCGCGTATTCTGGTTTGCTCAAAATGTAATCAAGCCCCTGAACGAGCCCGAGCGGACGAATCGATTCCATCTCAGCGATTTCGGCATACTTGGTCAACACGTAAAACGCATCGTTCACGGTGTCAATCTGAATCCGTGAATAGCGCGCGTCAGCATGGAACGGCGCAAACACCACGTAGCCCTCCGCCGCCAAGCGACCCGCCACTTGCACGTAATCATCACCGAGCGGCGAACCCGCCAAGCCGTGGCTCATCATCATCAACGGCCACTTGCCGTCGGCGACTTCAGGGTTGGTCGCAATCAACGGCGCTTCTGCGCCCCGCTGCATCTTCGGCACTTTGACACCAGACGGCAACACGTAGTCAGCGCGCGCGTTGGTCGCGGTGGTCGGGTAGCAGGCCATGGCCGCAAACTGCAGCTGCTTGCCGCCCTGCTTTTCAAACACATCAATCTCACTGACCTTCGGAACGGTCACTTTGTAGGTCAGTGCATCGGCCGGGCTCACCAGCAACTCGGTCACGTAATGCGAGCCGTCAGAGAGCGGATTACCCTCCCAATAATCGCTAGCCGCCGCGCCCGCTTTCACACGCGTGAAGTCTTGCTCCACGTTGCTGCAGGCGACGGGGTATTTACCGTTGACGGATGGAATGATGCCGCTGCTGGCGTGCGTGGGCAGCGCAGTCAGCGTAGTGGCTAAAAACGCTGCAATCAACGTCAGTTGTATGCGTGGGTAGAAAGAGGAATCAAGGATATTCATACAAGAAGTTTGGAGGTTATCAAACGCTCGTCATGTCGGCAAATGCCGACAGCGGGTGTCAGCGACTTCCCACAATGCGGGGGCCGGTGAATCAGTCAACACTCGTCGCCCCACGACTGGGGAGATGTCTAGGCGCCGGGGCAGTAATTCCATTCGACTCACCATAAAAAAACGGGGCAATTACGCCCCGTTTTCAAGAGTGCCGCCCGTTAGGACGGCAACTTTCAGTCGACTAAGCCTGCCGTGCGCGACGCACGCGAGTCGCGCCCCATCCCAACATCATCAATGCAAGCAGCGCGAGCGCTACAGCGGAGAGGGTCGGCACGATCAGCGCATCCACAGCAAACGCCGTGGCGTTGGCTGCGCCAGCGACAGTCGGGTCATCGGTTAAGCCGGTTGACTCGTTGCTACCGTTGACGTCCGCGTCAAACGCAAAGGTTGCCTGATTGCGTATCGTATTGCCAGGTGCCACCGCGCTGACTATGGCGTTGATGGTGATGACCACATTGCCCGCCGCCGGAATGCCGCCGTTCCAAGTGACAGTGTTGGTCGCCACCGTTGCCAAGGCAACTCCTGTCGAAGCACTGGCACTCACCAACGTCGTGCCGGGTGGCAATACGTCCGTGAGTTCATTGCCCGCGTTATCAGTCGTTGCCGTGTTACCCGAGTTGCTGAGCGTAATGGTGTAGACCACCGGCGCGCCTACCGCTCTGTTTGGAACGCTGACCGTTTTGGTTGCGGTCACTGCTGCGAAGCGAACCACAAAGCTTGTCGGATTGGCCGCGCCGGTGACGGTCGGATCATCGGTTGATGCGGTGGACTCATTGCTGCCGTTGCCATCGGCATCAAAGGATATTGTTCCCTGATTGCTAATGGTGGAGCCTTGTGTGCCCGCATTTACGGTTCCAGTGATCGTGATGGTCACGCTGCCTGCCGCCGCAATGGATCCGTTCCACGTCACCGTGTTGGTGCCAACGGTTGCCACTGCCGTTCCGCTGGTCGCCGCCGCGCTGACCAGCGTCAGACCTGAAGGCAGCACATCGGTGAACTCCGCGCCCGGATTATCGAGCTGCGCCGTGGTAGCGCTGTTACTTAGCGTTACCGTGTACGTCACCGTTGAACCCACACTGTATGTGGCACCAGCGACAGTTTTGGTCGAAGCAATGGCTGCTGGCGAGATGACATTGACCGACGCCACTTGCTGCGCGCTCGGTGCATTCTCGGCCGTTGCGACCGCAGTGACTGACAAAGGGCCCGCCATACTCGGCGCGGTAAGCGTAATGCTCAGCGTGACAGTGACGCCACCAGCAATGCTCGGAATCGACCAGACACCAGTGGCATTACTGAAGCTTCCGCTGCTGGGTGTTGACGCGGTGATCGTCGCCGTCGGTGCCCGATTGGTTGCCACAGAAACGTTCAGCAACGTATCGATGCCCGTGTTCCGCACGGTGATGGTGAAGCTCGACGAGCCGCCTGCCAGAACAGGGGTTGCAGTCGTGCGTACGTTGGTGATCGCAATCGCGGTCTGGGCGGCGACGTTAATCGTGTTGCTGGCCGAGTTGTTGCTGGAGACCGGATCGACTGGGCTGCCAGAAATTTGCGACAGCATTGTGATGGTGCCGGTGCTGGCTACGGTCGCAACAATATTGATCGACGCAGTTGCGCCATTTGCGAGCGGGCCTACTGTCCACAGGCCTGTACTCGATGAGTACGCACCAGCACTGGTGTCTGAAACGTACGTCAAGCCAGCAGGTAGGCGCGCGGCCACGCTCACGCCTGTGGCGTTGGCAGGGCCGTTATTGCTTGCGGTCAGCGTAATCGTGACGTTTTGTCCTTGTGCAGGTGCGGCAGGTGCCAGTATCTGCGTGACACCGAGGTCAGCCGAGGTTGTGCCTTCAAGTGTGACCACCTGAGCGCGATTGCCGCTGGCGTTGTGGTGATGCAGAACCAGTGCACCCAATGAGCCGTTGGCGGCCATGTTTGCCGTGTTCCAGGTTACCGGCAGTGATGCGCCGTTCAGGTCTTGCGCCATATGTGTGCCGTTGAAGTTCAGCCCCTGTGCTGCGTAGTTCCACGAGAATGGGCCTACGGCCTCGTCCAGATTTGCGCCAACGAAGCGACCGCAAATCGGGTTATTCCCAAAGCACGACTGAACCTTGTACCTGAAGTTTGTTACGCCTACTGCGAGACCGAGATCCGCTGGCCGTGCGGCAAGAATGATTACGTTGTTGCCGAAAAGGGCCGAGTTAGCCTGTGACGCGCTGAGCCGGTTGACGTACGCTGCCGGACCTGCCGTCAATACGGAGCCCGGCGGAGTGAACACGCCATTGACGAACACGTCTTGCCCCGGCGTAGTGGTGCTGAACAAGTTTGAAACAGTGCCACTGTTGCCATGAAACAGGATGCGGTCAAACGTACCGTTCGAGTCGTTATCCACATGCACGTTGAATGACACTTCCGTCGGACTTGCCCAGTCGCCCCACGTTTCGACACCGAACAAGATGAGTCCGCTTGCAGCGTCGTAGGCGGTTCCGACGTGGCGGATATTCTGCTGCGGCGACAGATTGGTATTGCGTGGATTCCTAACCTGCAGTTCAAACGGTGAAACGCGTGACACGTCCGTTACCGGGAAAGTGCCGTTACACACCGGTCCCGCTGCAAGCGTGCCGGTACAAACTTGCTGACCCGTCAATGGCAGTGTTGTGCTGCCGGTGGGTGCTCCACCGGTTGTGATCACAGAAGGGGTAGCCATCGCCGAAGCTGGCCGCAATGCCGCATACACCGGCACGCGCAAGATGGTTGTGCTGCTCTGCGTGAAGTTTAGATAACCGCTCTTGTTGGTTAAGTAGTGGCGAGGCATTCCGCCGAGCGCCGCCAGGGCCGCGGGAGCCGTCACTGCCTGTGCCGGATCCGCGGACAGATCACGCACGTGATTCATCAGCGCTGCAGTGCCATCGACTTGAACATTGACAAATACAGTTCCACCTGGTGGCACGGTAACGCTGTTGCCACCGGGCAACGAGAAAGCGATGCCCGGTGCATCGTTGGCGATGTCGAATCCGAGCGAGAATGTCTGCGCGGTCGTGCCGTAGTTGACAACACGAACGCGCTTGGTCTGTGTTTGGGTTCCGATCACTTCGCCAAAGAACGCGAGATTGACCGCACCTGCCTCATCGGCATTGAGTGCCGCGACGGTGCTTTGTAGCGCTTTAACCGGATCAATGCGGCCTGCGCCTGCACGGTCAACGCCAATTCGATTGACATTGCCGGTGAACTGGTAAACATCATGCAGGGATGTGTTCATCGCTATCGCTTTGAGCTCGTCGGCGCTGCGATCAGGGAAGCGCTCGACCAACAGCGCCATCATGCCTGCCGCATGAGGCGCGGCCATCGACGTGCCTTGCAGCACAAGGTTCTGGCTGCCAGCGATATAGCCCGATGCGTTCGGTGCCTGACATGCCCCCGCAGTGCAGGTTACGCCCGTTTGTGCCGCCGTAATTGCCAGTCCGGGCGCGGCCAAATCCGGCTTTACGCCGTTAAAACCACCACGCGGGCCGCGTGAGGAGAAGGACGCGAGTATGTCGGCCTGAGTGCCTGGCTGAAATGTGGCGTTAACCGCCCCAGTGAGCAGTGTTGCCTTAATGGCATTGCCATCAGCTTGCGAAATTCTGGCGGCTGGGATCGTCACCGGGCCGACCACCGTGCCGCCGAGTCCGGCGGGCGCGCCTGCTGCGTTATCCGCGATGAGCAGACCGATGGCACCTGCGGCCAGCGCATTCTGATATTTGATGGCGAATCCGCACGTGCCGCGATCAATCAGCGCAATGTTTCCAGCAATCGCTGCGGCATTGGTAAGGGCGGTGCAGCCGTTGGTAGGCACCGACAACACCAAGTTGCCCGTTTGTCCCGCTGCGGGCGCAGTCGGATTGTTGCTGCCGTCCACCATAACGCTCGCGCCCGCTGGGTAATTCCCGGCGATGGCTGGGGGGCTGTTGACAGTGATAAACACACCGGCTAGTCCGACGTCACCCACGGCTGCCGTAGAAATTACGCGCTGTCCGGAGCCGGGCGCGCCACTGATGGTGTAAGTGTCGCCCGCGTTACCAGCGGATGCGACCACAACAACGCCCATGCGAGCGGCGTTGTCGGCGGCGACTGCACTGGTCGAAGCCAATGCGCCGAAATTCGAGCCGAGGGACATATTGATCACATCAAGGTGATCCGACAGATCATTGTCACCATTGGGATCAATCGACCATTCAATGGCCTGTACGGTCAGCAAAGTACTTCCGGTACATCCGAAAACACGCAACGCATAGACGCTGGCTCGCGGCGCGACACCAGGGCCGAGCTTGATTGTCGAGAACGGCGTCGTAGCGTTATACGCACCCGCGTACGGCGAACCGTCGGCGTTGACGCCTCCGCCCGCAGCAGTCGACGCAACGTGCGTGCCGTGGCCGTTGCAATCCATTGGATCAGGATCGGGCACCGCTGCATTACTGCCGGTGTATGCATCGCCCGCGAAGTCGGTGCCACCGACAACCCGCGCGTTTGGAAAGTAAGCATCTGGCGCTACTGTGGGGTTGTTGGCCTGATAGTCTGCCAAAAGGCCAGTGCCACCGAAAGTTGCGTGCTGGTAATCGACGCCCGTATCAATAATCCCGATACGAATGCCTTGACCGGTAACGCCGAGAGGGGATGCGCCTGACCATGCAGCCGGTGTGCCTAAAAAAGGAACGCTGGTTGAAAGCGTTGGGTATTCCGGCTCGATGATATGCACCGCCTTGACACCTGCTATTGCGCGCAGACTAGCGATATCCACTCGATTGACCGTGTAGGCGAGGCCGTTGAAAGCCTTGGTGACACGATAAATCGGCGTTGCTTTCAACGAAGTTTGCGCCAATGCGGCGCTAAACCGTTGCTGCTCACTTTCGTTCCTGCTGATTTGGGAACGTGATGCACTGACTGCTTCGCTACGCGCCTGCGCCACACCGTTTGGCTTTCCCGCGTCAAAGGTGACGGCGAACACGCGCGCTGCGGCCGCGCCTTCGAGTTCTACGAGCACCGCTACATCGGGCGATTGCTGCACCGCGATATTTGGTGCGAATTCAGGCGCATCCTGCGCAAGCACTTCTAACGGTAATGCAGCCAGCGCAATTGTCGCAACAGATGCGCACAAAAGCCGATCAAACGCACGACGACCGCGTGTTAGTGAATAGGAATCCAACATACCACCCCCAGAAAGATAAGAATCTTTGCGGTCACGTCGGCTCCGGGTTCGCAGCGTGCAGCACACGCTAAACCTTCAGAAGTCTCAGAGACTGCAATTAACAATTAAGTGTAGGGGGCGCAGCCAGCGTGCGCAATGGGTTTCAGTGGATAAATATTATTATGCTTTTGGCATAATTTTTACGCCGTTCGTCGCGCCCGCACATACTGACTTAGTAGCATCGGTGCAGCAATAGCCAGCCCGAGCAACAACATATTCACCCCCGGCGCAATCATGATCAACGCCGCGACAAAAGCCAGCGCGCGTTCCCAGCCTTTCATCTCCACCAGCAGGTAGCGCGACAGCGCCGCTGCTAACAACAATATGCTGATGATGCACGCCGTGAATACCACCGCAAACGCGCTCCACGTAAAGCCCTTGGTGACTAGCAGCAACGCGGGCGAAAACACGAACACGAACGGCACCAGCGCCTTGCCAAGGCCCAATCGAAATGCGGTGTTGCCCGTCTTGAACGGATCAGAGTTCGCCATGCCTGCCGCTGCGTACGCAGCTAACGCAACGGGCGGCGTAATGTCTGCCAGCACGCCGTAATAAAACACGAAAAAGTGCGCGACGATAGGTTCGACGCCCATTTGCACCAACGCTGGCGCGGCGACTGTGACCATGATGATGTAGTTCGCCGTCGTCGGGATGCCGCAGCCCATTAGGATGCAGACAAAGCCGGTCATGAACAGCGCGCAGAGCAACATTAACGCCTGCTTGCCGATGAGCCACGCAGGCAGAATCGTGCCGAAAAAATCCGCCATGGATGCCGCCCACGCATTCACGATGTAGCTAACCTTGAACCCAACGCCAGTCATCGTCACCACACCGATCACCAGCCCCACGGTGCCTGCTGCCGCGCCGACGGCGAGTGCGTATTTGGCCCCGGTGGAGAACGCGTCGATCAACTCGGCGCGAGTAAATCGTGCGGGCAGATTGAGCCACTTGATCAGCGCGACAAACGCCAGCGCTGCGATGCCAAACAACACCACCCCGTAGCTCTCCAACTGCCCGGAAATCACCAATGCCAGCACCGCATGCAGCACAAACATTACGCTCAGGCCCAATGCTGAATTGCCCTTCTCGCTGGTAGTCATACCGACGATGATGCAACTGGAAATGCCGGCGAACGCCGAGACGTAAGGCGTGAAACCACTCATTAATGTGCCGACCAATAAAAACAACGGAATCAGTGTTGGCCAGCGCTTGCGGAAACTCTCTTTCACGCTTGGCAATTCATCAGCGTTCAGGCCACGCAGGCCGGTGCGTTTCGCCTCGAAATGCACCTGCCAGAACACACCAAAAAAATGCATGAACGCCGGCACGATGGCAGCCATCACAATCGTCGAATACGGCAGGCCAAGAAATTCGATCATCAGGAACGCGGCCGCGCCCATGATCGGTGGTGTGATCTGCCCGCCGGTCGAGGCTGCGGCTTCAACGCCACCAGCGAAGTGACGCGGATAGCCAACCTTGATCATCGCTGGAATGGTGAGCGATCCGACGGTCACGGCGTTGGCTACTGACGAACCGGACAGCATGCCGAACATCGCCGAGCCAAACACGCTAACCTTCGCCGGGCCGCCCGCGTACTTGCCTGCCACTGCGGACGCGACATCGAGAAACAATTGCCCGAGTCCGATACGTGTTGCGAGCACGCCGAACAGCACGAAATGAAACACGTAAGTCGCGACTACGCCGACGGCAATTCCGTACACGCCCTGACTGGTCAAATACTGGTGATTCACCACCTGCGACCACGTCGCGCCGGCATGCTTGAGCAGCCCCGGAAATGACTGCCCGAACATTGCGTAAAGCATGAACGAAATCGCGATGATCGGCAGGGGCCAGCCCATCGCACGGCGTGTGGCCTCCAGCAGCAAAACGATCAGGATCGTACCCATGACCACGTCGATCAGGTCCGGGTTACCGATGCGAAATGCGAGGTCGTCAAACACGTACGGGATGTACAGCGCGGACACCACGGCGGCGATGGCAAACACCCAGTCGTAGAGCGGCAGGCCCAGCGGGTGATGCCAGCTCGGCGCTCGTTGCACACCTTCTTTTTTGTTGAACGCAAACACGAGAAAGATGAGCCCGAGCACGAACGCCAGATGCACGCCGCGATGCGTCGCCTCGCGCAACAAACCGAATCCCGCCGTGTAGTAATGGAAGGCTGATAACGCGATCAACAGCGTCGTGACGGTGGTCAGCGCAATGTTCGCCATCGGGCGAAAACGCATCTCGCTGTCGTACTTTGCTTCTAGCTCGGCGGCGGTTTTGTCGTCGATGATGAGTGTGCTCATGGGTTCCCCGTTTCTATTTTTTGCTGCACCAGTGCGCGGCGAGGCAAGTGCATCGTGAATAAAAAAGGCCGGATGAAACCGGCCTTTTTCACTGCTGTGACAACTATTTCAGAAGCCCAACTTCTTTATAAAACTTCTCGGCACCCGCATGAATCGGGATGCCCGCGCCTGCAATTGCGCCTGCGCGTACGATGGATTTGCCTTTGGCGTGGCCCGCGTCGAGCAGCTTGCGCGTGTTGTCGTTCCACAGTGCCTTGGTGATGTTGTAGACAAGTGTGTTGTCCTGCTTGGCGCTGGTCACCCATTGCGCGCCTACGGCTAGCGTCTTCACAGCGCCGACACCTTTATAGGTCTCGGCAGGAATGTTGTCGACGGCGTAGAAGCCGAATTGCTTGACCAACTTGTCGGCCTCAGGGCCGGCAATAGACAAGATGTCGATGCCGCCGGTCGCAGCAAGCTCAGCAATCGCGCCAGCCGGATAACCGCCCACAAAGAAGAACGCGTCGAGCGAGTTGTCCTTGAGTTTCTCGCCAGCGGCGTTCGGCTTCAGAAATTCTGCCTTGAGATCTTTCTCGGTCACGCCGTACGCGGCGAGGATGGCGCGAGCGTTGACGATGGTGCCGGAGCCCGGCTCGTCGAGCGAAACACGCTTGCCTTTGAGGTCAGCAATCGTCTTGATATTCGCTCCCTTGCGTGCGACCAAGTGGAAGCTTTCGGGATACAAGTTGGCGATCAAACGCAGGTCGGTGACCTTCGGTTTGCCTTCGTACGTACCGGTGCCGGTGTAGGCCCAATACGCAACGTCTGCTTGCGAAAAACCGGACTCCGCGCCGCCGCCCTGAATGGCGTTGACGTTGGCGACCGAGCCGTTCGACGCGACCGCTGTTGCCACCAGATTCGGCACAGCAGGTTGTGAAATCGCATTGGCGATGAGACCGCCGATGGGGTAATACGTGCCCGCCGTGCCGCCGGTAGTGATGCGGAAAAAGCTTTGCGCGGAAACCGTGGTGGCCAGCGCCAGGCCTGCCAATAGGGCAGTGAGAAGCGTACGTTTCATGATCAAGAATCCTTAAGTCGTGTCGCGCGCAAATCGCACGTAATGACCCTGATTCTAGTGACGTAAACCGCAGACGCTATGCGGGTTTTGCATGGAACGGCACTTGGCGATGTTGCGGAGGAAACGCTGAACAAGTGAGCGAGGCGGATGCAGGACGAGGCGTGCGGCGCGGAGGGACGGGAATGTACGCTCTCGTACATGAGGATTCCGAGCACCGCACAACGAGGTAATGCGCCGTCGCAGTCACTTGATCAGCGTTTCCGCTAAATCTCCAGCGCCTCGCACGCAAATGAAATCGCCACCCCCCCGGCACCGATAATGAGCGCATTGGTCATGCTCATGGTGCCCAGATGCAACGCAACGTCGTGACGGATGCACGTGTCTTCAAGTGCCGTGAACGCGGGCCAACTACGCACATCTGCAATGTCGCCTGCATAGCTCATGCACACACACGGTGCCAGCAGGCCCGCTCGCGCGCGGTGCGTAGTCGCAGTCAGCGCGCGCGTGATGGTCGCGTCTGCGCCGCGCACTTGCGTGGCCACACTCATGCCGTTTGCGTGGCCATGCACGATGGGCGTACGGTCAAGCACCTTGCCCATGCCGTAGCTCAGCCAGTTCAGCGCGGCGTCACCCTCCACGCGACTGTGACGATGAAAGAACGACACGTCGCGCGGCACGGCCAGCGTATGCACCTGTTTGCGCAGCGCATCGAGATGCTGCACCACGCGCGGCACGCTCATGCCGTCCTTCAGCGCGCGAATGCTTTCCGCGACCAGCACGCCCTGACCGTTCAGCGCGGTGGTTGAATCAATGACCCACATCTTGAAGGGCCGCGTATTGCCTACCTGTCGCCGCGCACGACCGTGTTGCAGCATCAGGTTTTGCGCCGCGGTGAGCGAATTCATGTACGCATTGCCGCGATGCGAAGCCAGCGACACATTGAGCACAAAGTCCGCCTGCTCTGGTAACAGTTCCTGAATGAAATCATGGGTGCCCGACGCTGAGAGCGGCAGCATTTGCGCGTCCGCGCCTACCCCGTCAAGATCGCGCCGGAAGAACTCTTTCGCGGCGTCTGCATCGCCCTTGTCAATGCGCGTGCGGCTGTCAAAACGCAGCCTCATCGGCAGCAATACGACGCGCTGCGCGACAAGCCAGTCAGCGGGCAAGTCGCAGCACACGTCGGTGACGATCAACGTACGGTCAACGTCGGGCTCGATCAGCGCGCGGGTGGTCTGCTTATTAGCGTCTACCGAGTGGGTGCCCCACGGCAAGGCTTTGGCAAAGCCGCCGGGCAGGCTGTAGGCGAATGCGTCGCTCGAGTAAAGTGGTACTTTGCCCGGAGTTGCGTTGACAGACTGAATGTTCATGGTGCGAGGCAATTCACTTCCGGGCCGATTTACAAACGAATCAGCTCAGAGGAAGAAACGCATTGACGCCGTTTTTTGCGCCAAATCGCAGCGCTTTATTTAGCAGCGCGTATGCTAAATTTTCAGTACAGCTTCAGGCTGAAAACCGCCATTAAACTTGGGCTGGATTGGCAATTATCTATACAGTCGACTTTTGCAAAATATCGCGGCTAAGCCCAATAAAATAAACCAATAACCGCTAAAGCCGTTGCTGGAAATCGCGCCTAATCAAGCTTGATTTGCCCCGCCTCGATCACCCGCTTCCACTTTATCGTTTCGCTTTTGATCAGCGCGGACAGCGCTTCCGGCGTGCCGCCGACCGGTTCCGCGCCCTGACTGGCAAATCGCTCTTTTACGTCGGCACTTTGCACCGCGATCACCGCTTCTTTTTGCAACCGCTGCACGATGTCGCGCGGCGTTCCGGGCGGTGCGAACAAGCCGAAATACGTGTTCACTTCATAGTTCGGCAAACCGGATTCGATCACCGTCGGCACGTTCGGTAACAGCGGCGTGCGTTTGGTGGACGTCACCGCCAGCGCCTTCACTTTGCCGCCTTTAATATGCGGCAGCGCCGACACCAGCGAATCGAACATCAAATGCGTTTGCCCGCTGATCAGATCCGGGATCGCCAGCGCGGTGCCCTTGTACGGCACATGCGTCAACCTGGTGCCTGAAGTCAGTTGGAACAACTCACTCTGTAAATGCACGATGGTGCCGTTTCCGCTGGAGGCGAAGTTCAGTGCATCCGGGTTTTTCTTGGCCAACGCAACGAGTTCGGCGACATCCTTCACCGGCAAATTCGGCGTCACGATCAGCACATTGGTCGCCGTCGCCACCTCCGAAATCGTGGCGAAATCCTTCTCCGCTGAATACGGAATATTTTTGTACAGCGACGGCGCAATCGAATGCGTAGACGTCGTCGCCAACAAGATCGTGTAGCCATCCGGCGCCGCTTTCGCAGCCTCCGCCGAGCCCAACGTGCCGCCGGCCCCCGGCTTGTTGTCCACGATCACGTTTTGCCCCAGTTGCACCGAGAGCTTTTGCGCCAACGTACGACCAATGATGTCCGTCGCGCCGCCCGGAGGAAACGGGATAATCAGGCGGATCGGTTTGCTCGGGTAAGCCTGCGCGAACGCCACGTGCGGGGCGAAACTCAGCGCGGAAGTTATCGCAACTAAAACTAAAAATCGAAGCTTCATTGGGCAGATCATTTGTGCAGGACCAGGCCGTAGCGTAGCGCTCGTTCCCAGCTAGAGCAACCGGCCAAGTCAAAGAACGAGACAAAACATGCTGCAACGCAGTAAAATCAAGGGTTAGCCCAATAAATCAGCGGCGCGTCGTTTTTTTTCTGCAAATCTTTTGCAAATCTGCGCCGCTGCACTTAAGCCCCCTATTCCCCTCGCTCATGTCAAACACCGCACACACCACGCTGCGAAATATCGCCATCATTGCTCACGTTGACCACGGCAAAACCACGCTTGTGGACTGCCTGCTCAAACAATCCGGCACCTTCGCTGCGCACGAGCAGGTGGGCGAGCGGGTGATGGACAGCAACGACATCGAGCGCGAACGCGGCATCACCATCCTCGCCAAAAACTGCGCGGTGGTCTACAAAGGCACCCGAATCAACATCGTCGACACCCCCGGCCACGCCGACTTCGGTGGCGAAGTTGAGCGCGTTCTCTCCATGGTGGACGGCGCGCTGTTGCTGGTTGACGCGGTTGAAGGCCCGATGCCACAAACGCGTTTCGTGACCAAAAAAGCGCTGGCCCTCGGCCTCAAAATCATCGTCGTGGTCAACAAGGTGGATCGTCCCGGTGCGCGCACCGATTGGGTGGTGAACCAGACGTTCGAGCTGTTTGACAAACTCGGCGCGACCGAAGAGCAGCTCGACTTCCCGGTCGTGTTCGCCAGCGGCCTGAACGGCTGGGCGTCCAACACCGACGTCGGCAACGAAGGTGCAGGCGGCAACATGGAGCCGTTGTTTGACACCGTGCTCGCCAAAATTCCCGCGCCGTTCCTCGATAACGACGCGCCGCTACAACTGCAAATTTCCGCACTCGATTACAACACCTACGTCGGTCGCATCGGCGTTGGTCGCGTCGTGCGTGGCACGGTCAAAGCGGGCCAACAAGTTGCGCTGCGCTACGGCGACGAAGATCGCGGCATGGCCAAAATCAACTCGGTGCTCACGTTCAAAGGCTTGACCCGCGTTGAAGCTGAGTTCGCCACGGCGGGCGACATCGTCGCCGTCACCGGCATCCCCGAGATCGGCATCGGCTACACGCTGTGCAGCAAGGAAGCGCCGGAAGGTCTGCCACCTATCGCGGTGGACGAACCGACGCTGACCATGAGTTTCTGCGTCAACACCTCGCCACAAGCCGGTCGTGAAGGCAAATTCGTGACTTCGCGCCAGATTCGCGAGCGTCTGCAAAAAGAACTGCTCGCGAACGTCGCGTTGAAGGTGGAAGACACCGAAGACGCCGACATTTTCCGCGTCTCTGGTCGTGGCGAATTGCACCTGACGATCCTCGTGGAGAACATGCGTCGCGAAGGCTACGAACTGGCCGTGGGTAAGCCACAAGTGCTGTTCAAAATGGTCGACGGCGTGCAACATGAGCCGATGGAAGCGCTCACGGTTGACGTCGAAGAAGGCCATCAAGGCGGCGTCATGCAGGCGCTCGGCGAGCGTCGTGCGGAACTGCTCAACATGGAAAACGATGCCCGTGGTCGAGCACGCCTTGAGTACAGCTGCCCAGCACGCGGCCTGATCGGTTTCCAGAACGAATTCATGAACCTGACGCGCGGCACCGGCCTTATCAGCCACGTGTTCGACGGCTACGGCCCGCATCGCGGCTCGATTCCGGGCCGTCGCAACGGCGTATTGATCAGCCAGGACGACGGCGTCGGCGTTGGCTATGCGCTGTTCTTCCTGCAAGATCGCGGTCGTCTTTTCGTGTCGCCCGGCGACATCATCTACGAAGGCATGCTGGTCGGCATCCACAGCCGTGACAACGATCTGGTGGTCAACCCAATCAAAGAGAAAAAGCTCACCAACGTTCGCTCCGCCGGCAAGGACGACAACATGATCCTGACCCCACCGGTCAAGCTCACGCTCGAATACGCCGTCGAATTCATCGAAGACGACGAACTGGTCGAAGTCACACCGAAGACCATCCGTCTCCGCAAACGCTTCCTGAAAGAGCACGAGCGCAAGGCATCGTTGCGTAAGGTCGAGGCGGCTGCGGCTTGATTAGCCGTTTGAGTTGTTTGAGTTGTGAATAGCCGTCATCTGCGGATACGGCTTTTGGTTGGTACGGCGAAAGTGGCCGACGAGACGAAGCAGAACTTTTCTTCGATTCAGTTATCCTAAACAAATGAAATCCCTCCGTCACTTGCGTAAACTCGTCGTTTTAGCCGCCCTTGTGTGGCTGCCGATGAGTGTGTTTGCGCAGATTTGTGCGACGCATGCCCTGGTGTCGCACTTTGGCGGGCCGCAACATCCGGCGCTGATCGCGCCTGAGGAAATGACTGCTGCCGAGACGACGCGCGCTGCGTTGCAATTACCTTTGGTTGTGATCGACGCGGCTACTTTCTGGCAGTCGGTGGATGACTTTGAGCCGGGCTGCGACATGAAGTCCATGTGCGCGTTTGCGTCGCTGTCTGCGCTGGTGTCCACAACGACAGACTTGACGTTTGCCCATGACACGCTGGTTCCGCTGATCAGCGCCATCGCGTTTTCTACGCTCCCGCTGACGCCGGACACACCTCCACCCCGCCTTTAAATAGTCATCACTTTGGCGCGGCGACTCTTTGAGTTGCTGCATGTGATCGTTCTATTGGTAAGGTTTTATGCACTCAAAATTTTTGCACGCTCCCGCGTGGCGACACATGGTCGTGGGCGTGGGCGCGGTTGTCTCAGTGGGCCTGTCCGCCGCTGCGCACGCGGGATTTTTCATTCCTAAAGACAACTGGATGGCGATGACCACCGTTACGCCGGACGAGATCAATCTCGATCTGGCTTATGGCATTCGTCGCGACACCAGTGTCTCGGTAGGACTGACGCGGGTCAGGGAAGCAGCGGCTGACACGCCGTCCGGTAAGGCTTGGCGCAACATCTGGTTCACGCAAGGCGTGTATCTGATGAAGCGGGTGTCGACCGAGGACGGCATTGGCAATGCCTACGTGTTTGGTGGGCCGATTTTGCAACAGCGGGAGTCGGGCGGATCATCAATGGGCGCGGATACAAGCGCTTACGTTGGCGGTCAGGCAGGTGTTTGGGCCGACTACGAAACGCGGCGTATTTACACGCGCATCAAGATACACGGCCTCAAATCTGCCGGAGGGGACAACTGGCGCAGGAACGAGGTGATTGCGCAGGCGATGTGGGCACCTTATGCGGCGGAATACGATGACGTTGCAAGCTGGATCGGTGTCCAGGGCAAGCGCGTCAGCCGCGAACGGCAGATCGAAGTCACGCCGTACGTCCGGTTCTTTCGCAAAAACTGGTGGATTGATGCCGGGATGAGCGTAGATCGCGCGCATCGCAAGGACGTATTCGTCAACTTTATGTATCTTTTTTAGTCACAAAATTCAGGAATTCATTATGAAAAACTTTTCTTTAATTACCCTTGCTGTCGCTGCTACGCTCACCTCGCAAGCGCCCTTGGCCGACACGTTAAAAATCAAGGTGGACGGGATGGTGTGCGGCTTTTGCGCGAGTTCAATAGAAAAGAAAATGCGCGCTAACAAGGCGACCGCCGACGTGTACGTCAACTTGGGCAACAAGATCGTGGCGGTGTCTGAAAAGACCGGGCAGAAGCTCGACGACGCCACGTTGAAAGCGCAGATTGCCGACGCGGGTTACGAGGTGAAAGCGATTGAACGTGTCAACGCAACGATTGCGGATGTTCGTAACGAGAACAAGGCCAAGAAGTCGTAATGGACGTTACTAGCGAACAGAAAATCGGCAGCCGCCTAACGTGGTTCTCGATTTTCACCAGCGCCAGCACGCTCTTGTGCTGCGCCCTGCCTGCGCTGCTCGTGGCGCTCGGTGCGGGTGCGGCGCTGGCGACTTTGGTCGGTGTGGTGCCGCAGATCGTGTGGGTGTCGGAGCATAAAACGCCGGTGTTCATCGCTGCGGGCGTGATGCTCGCGGTGGCGGGCTACCTGCAATACCGGACGCGGTTTCTACCGTGTCCAGTGGATCCGGGGCTGGCGGCAGCCTGCTCGCGGCAACGTCGCGTGTCGAACGTGATTTATTTCGTTTCGCTCGCGATTTACGCGATCGGGGTCAGTTTCGCTGTCCTCGCCCCGTACTTGCTGGATTGACGTTGTCGCCCGTAAATTTGCAATCGGCCATCACCTGCCCGTCCTGTCAACAGACAGTGACGGAGGTGATGCGTACCGATGCGTGTGCGTTCTTTTGGGAATGCCCGAGCTGCCGTCACGTGGCGTCGCCCAAAGCGGGCGACTGCTGTGTGTATTGCAGCTACGGCACGGTGAAATGTCCGCCCATTCAGGCGGGTAGCGGCTGTTGCGGTTAAACGCACGACTTGTTGGAGCGGTGTACGCCGCGATGCTCGTTCAGATACGATAACGCGGATTTCGCCGCTCTACGTGCGTATAAGCTTTTTGCTGCTAAGCCCATTTAATTTGGGCTCAGCCCGATAAAAACTCATTTATCGACTTTAAGTCAAAACGCAGGCTGTGCCCAAACAAACTGGGCATTTCGCGAAAAAGCTACTGAACGAATCTAGCCTTCGGTCAGCTTAATCTCAACCGTTGCGCGGTCACGCAATTCGCGCAGCCAGGTTTGATACGCCTCGTCGGCTTTGCGGTCGCGCAGCGCGACGCGGGCGCTTTGGCGGGTGCGCTCGGCGGTGACGTCTTGGGTGCGGCGCTCCATCACTTCAATCAGATGAAAGCCGAACTGCGTGCGGATCGGGCCGATCACGGTGTTGATCGGTGCTTTGCTCATGGCCGCTTCAAATTCAGCGACCGTATCGCCGGGAGAAACCCAGCCGAGCTCGCCACCCTTGGGCGCGCTGCCGTCTTCGCTGCCGATCTTCGCCACTTCTTCAAACTTGGAGCCCGCGCTGATGCGGTCTTTCAGGCGCTCGATCTTGGTCTTGGCTTCGGCTTCGCCCACCAAGTCGTTCACGCGAACGAGGATGTGACGCGCCTTGTTTTGATCGACCATTGCTTTTTGATCGCCGCCGGAGCGCTTGTCGAGCAGGCGCACAATGTGAAAGCCGTTGGCACTGCGCAACACCTCACTGGTGTCGCCCACTTTCAGCGCGCCCGCTGCGTTGGAATACAACGCCGGCAGTCGATCTGCCTGCCGCCAACCGAGCGCACCGCCTTGCGTGGCCTCGTTCGAGTCTGAAAACACGGCGGCTACCTGACCGAACGGTGTGCCTGATTTCAGTTGCCGTGCTGCTTCTTCAGCGCGCTTTTTGCGGCTTTCGATTTGATCGGGCGTGGCTTGTTCCGGCACCAAAATCAGGATGTGCGCGAGCTGATATTCGGCTTGATTCGCGCCCTGCGTTTTCGCCAATGCCATGTAAGTATCGATCTCGGAATCGGTCACCACGACGCGCGATTCGATTTCGCGTTCGCGCAGCCGATTCAACACGATTTCGTTCTTCAATTCATCGCGAAATTTCTCGATGCTGACGCCATCTTTGCGCAGCGCGGCGCTGAATTGCTGCATGGACATTTTGTTGTCCGCTGCGATCCGCTGCACCGACGCATTCACCGTTTCGTCATCAGCGCGCACGCCGAAATCTTTCGCGTATTGCAGCTGCACTTTTTCGTTGATAAATCGCTCCAGCACCTGCGCGTCCAGCTCGGCGTCCGGCGGCATCGCCACGCCCTGACGCTTGAGCTGCGCGCTCACCGCGCGCTTTTGCTCGTTCAGGTCATAGCGGGTGATCACCTCGTCGTTGACCACGGCGACCACGCGATCCACCAGTTGCACACGTACGGACGCGGCGGAGGGCGCTTGCGCCTGAGCATTCAGCGAGAAGCCGGCTGCAAACAGCAGGCTGCCAATGATGGCGACGGGAGCGCTAGATTTGGTTTTCATGATCAATAAACTGGTGTCGGGGACAAAGTGAAAAAAGTAGAAGCCTCAACGAGGCGTGGTGTTCCAAGGCGTAAACATCGCGTCGTTGGGTGAAAACACGGGGTCATCAACTCGGCTACGGGTCGGGTTTTCGTAGAGCTGGGCGTATCCGGGAACGTTGCGCTTGAGCACATCCAGTGGGTTGGAGCCGATTCGACCGAGTCCGTTCAGCTCAAGCTGCAAAAAGAAGGTGTTGGTCGCGGTCGTCGTCGAGGTGGTCAAGCGTTGCACCACGGCCCGCACCACGTAACAGCAGCCATCAAACTCGATTCCAAATATACCTTCGGTCAAGCGGCGATCCGCGATGGAGTAATTCAACCGACCGACGCCGTAAATCCCGCGAAAAATTGGCCACTGTGCGGCGATATCCACCTGTTTGACCCGCACCGAGCCCGAGCCGGACTGGACGGCAAGCTCGCGAATGGCGCGATAGTTGATGTTGAGCGTTTTTGAGCGCTCCGGCGAATAACGCAAACCCAGCGCGTAACGCTCGGTCTGGCCCTCGCTGGCGTTGTACTGCGCGTTGGCCTCGACAAATAGCGCGTCGGTCACCCTGCCCTGCGCCGAGATCAGCACGTCCGAGCTATTGCGGTCCCGCGCGGTTTCGCCGAGCGTCACCCGCTGATTGTTGAAATAAAAACGCTCGCCCAGAGTCACGCGCAACCGTTCTTTTTGCGAATCAGGATCTAGCCAGCGCGAGGTGACGCCGAGCGACAGATGCTGCGTGTCGCCAATGCGGTCTTGACCGACATAGCGGTTTTCGCTGAACAATTGCAAATAGTTGAAGTCCGCCAACGCCGTGTCGAATACCGGCGTCTCGCGTTGATCACGATACGGAATGTACGAAAACATCGCGCGCGGCTCCAGTGTCTGGATAAACGCGTTGCCAAAAATGAACGAATTGCGCTCAAAACGAAGACCGCCGTCCAGGCTCGCAATCGGCACCACGCGGGTCGAGTTGCGATAGTCGTCAAAGTCGCCAATCAAGTCGTAGCGCGTAGCGTGCAGGCCGACTTTAGGCGTCAAAAAGGCACCGGGAGTTTCGTATTTCCACGCCATCGTACCGAACGCGTAAGCGCGATAACCTGACGGCAGCGCAGCATTCGGATACTCAAAGCGCGTGATGTCACTCGACAGTTTCAGCTCAAAGCGTTGATCAGCAAAAGGACGGTATTCCGGTGACTCGGCCGACAGTTGTGGCACCTTGTCATACGGCGGCAACACCAGCGCAGCGGGGTCTTGCAGCGTCTGAAAGCGCTGCGCTTTTGCGGTGAACGTCCAATCCGCCTTGCGATAAGTCAGCGTTGCGTCACGTGGCAACGTGGTGATGGATGTAATCGATACAAAGTCTGCCAAATCCACAAAATAGCGCGCGTCAGACACATGGTTGTAGTTGATCGCCAGTGTCAGGTTGGGCGTGAACATCTGCGTGTGGCGAATATTGATCGCGTCGCGCGTTGAATCAGACAGCCGGTCTTTTGGCAGCAATTCGCCGTCCCACTGCCCCACGGCGGTGCCCAGCGGCGTGTCAAAAATATAGCGCGCCTGACCGTTGAACAACATGCCGCGCTTGGTCATCAAACGCGGCGTCAACGTGGCGTCGTAGTTCGGCGCCAGGTTGAAGTAGTACGGCAATTGAATGTCGAGGCCGCGATTGCCGCTGGTGCCGTAAGTCGGCGCTAAAAAGCCGCTTTTTCGATCATTTTTCAGCGGAAAACTAAATTGCGGCAACCACGCGATCGGCAACGGCCCCAAGTAGACGCGGGCGTCCCGCGCCACGCCAACGCCAGTGGTTTCATCAATATCAAGCTGCCCGACCTCCAGACGCCACGCGGGCGATTCGCCCACACAGGTGCTGTAGTTGCCGCGCAGCACGCGGTATTTTTCAGGCCCGGTGAACAGCAACTCTTCAGCCTTGCCGCGTCCTTTGTACAGCCCCAACACGAAGTTCGGCTGTTTCATGAACCCGGTCTGAGTGTCTCGGCGATACTCCAGCTCGGGGCCGGTCACCAAATCCTGCCACGAGCGGAGCACCACATTGCCCTTGGCTTTGATGGTGTCGATGTCGAACTCGTAGCGCATCCAGTCGGTCAGAATTTGCCGCGACGGGGAGCGTAAATCGACGTCACCCTCGGCCTGAAAATACTGGTTATCGACGCTGGTGGACTCACGCGCCGTGACGGTGGTGGTCTCTTTGGTGCCCGGCGGAACGGGACGCAACTGCAACGGGTAGCTGCTGTTGGACGTGGCGTTGCTGTTGCAGTACGGCGCGGTAGTATTGCCGCTGCTGCCCGTGTTGCCGGCTGAGGACACGCCGCCGAGCGCCGCCGTCACGGCTGCCGCGCACGTACTTTGCGCATGCACGTTGTGGACGTTTGCAGTGGCGCAGAGCAGCGCGCTGAGCGCTAAAACCGGACGACGGAGGCGGTGCAAAATGGTGGCTGGGCGTGGGCTGCGCATGCATGTACAGGCTTGATAGACTTGAAGTTTAGCTGACAAAATCAAGACGTTACGGGCGCCGCCTGCTCTGTCACCGTCATTTACGCGACCCGATGCACCGCACTGATCTTCCCCCAACTGATTCCGACCCGCGCCTTGATGAGGTTGTCAAATGGCTCGCGCCGCACACCGCGCCCGATGGCGGACGCTGGACGGGCATCAGTTCAGCCTCCGAAGACGCCAGTTTTCGCCGCTATTTTCGGGTGACCGCCGAATCAGGCGCGACCGCGATTGTGATGGACGCGCCGCCACCTGCTGAAGATGTACGCCCGTTCATCAATATGACGCATCTGCTCGCGAACGGAGGCGTACACGTGCCCGCGATTCTTGCGCAGGATGAGACGCGCGGTTTTTTGTTGCTGGATGACTTGGGGCGCGCGACGTATTTATCGGCGCTAGTTGAAGCTGACGAATCCAAGCGGCAATCGCTGTTTTCTGATGCGATCACTTCGCTGGTGCGTCTGCAACAGATTGATCCGCTGCGCGCTGCGACGCCTTTGGGGCAGTACGACGCCGCGCTGCTGCGTCGCGAGATCACGCTGTTCCCAGACTGGTACTTGGATCGCCACTTGAGCGCCGAACTCACCAACGACGAGAAAAACGCGCTGGAGCGCGTTTACGCCGCTCTGATTGTCAGCGCGCTTGCCCAGCCAACGGTGCTGGTGCATCGCGACTACATGCCGCGCAATTTGATGGTGACGCCGGAGCGCAACCCCGGCGTGATTGATTATCAGGACGCTGTGATTGGTCCTATTTCGTACGATGTGGCCTCCCTGATGCGCGACGCGTTTTTGAGCTGGGAAGAGCCGCAAATTATTGACTGGGCGGCGCGCTATTGGGATCAGGCGAAAAAAGCTGGGTTACCGGTGCGCGCTGATTTCTCGGAGTTTTATCGCGAGATGGAATGGATGGGTTTGCAGCGGCATTTGAAAGTGCTCGGCATTTTTGCTCGAATCAACTACCGCGACGGCAAGCCGAAGTATCTTGCCGACACGCCGCGCTTTGTGCAGTATGTTCGCCACGTCGCCAAGCGTTACCAGGCGTTCACGCCGCTGCTGCGACTGTTTGATCGACTGGACGGCGTGACCATGAAGGTGGGGTACACGTTTTGACAGGAGGTCCTGCGCAACTGACTGAGGCCATGATCCTGGCAGCGGGACGCGGTGAACGCATGCGGCCCTTAACCGATCAGCTGCCAAAGCCGCTGGTGCTCGTGTGCGGCGCGCCGTTGATCGAGCATCACATCCGAAAACTCACCGCCATCGGTATCAAGCGAATCGTGATCAACGCGAGCTATCTGGCCGATGTGTTGATGGCCACGTTGGGCGACGGTTCGCGTTTCGGCTGCGAGCTGATTTATTCGTTGGAGGCCGAGCCGCTGGAGAGCGGCGGCGGCGTGGCCACCGCCAGTCGCCACTTTCAATCCAGAGTCATCGCGCTGATCAGTGCTGATATTTACAGCGATTTCGACTATGCGAGGCTCGTTCGACCCGCCGCTGCTATTGAAAAAGCGCACACCAAGGCCCACTTTATAATGGTGCCGTCGGTGGCAGGCGTTCCGGGCGGCGAATTTGCACTCGACGCGGACGGCTTTGTGAGCTTGGGAAAGCCAAGGCTCACGCTAGCGAGTATCGGCTGTTTGTCAGTGGCCGAATGCCAAAAGTGGCCCAAAGACCAGCGATTTGCGCTGTTGCCCTCGTACAAGCAATGGGCAAGTGAACATGCCGTGACCGGCGAAATGCATTATGGACAGCGAGTGAACGTCACGGCGTTTGCCGATGTCGAAGCTCTAAACGGACGCACGAACCCTCACCCCAACCCCGGAGCACTAGGCGACAATCCTGTCGCAGCGCAAGCGGGAGAGGGGGTTAATTTGACTGGAGTAACCCTTTGAACCCCCTTCTCGATTTCACGTCACTGCCGCGATTCGCGGACATCCTGCCGGCGCACGTCAATCCGGCCATCGAGCAATTGATTGAAGAGGCGCGCACGGCAATCACCAATGCGACTAAGGCGGAATCAGTTTCGTGGGCGACCGTGGTGGAGCCATTGCAGGACGCCACGGAGCGGCTGGGTCGGGCGTGGGGCGCTGTGACGCATTTGAACGCGGTGATCAGCAGTCCGGCGCTGCGCGACGCACACAACGCGGCACTCCCCAAAGTCACCCAGTTCTACACCGAAGTCGGCCTCAATCGCAGCCTTTTTGAGCGCTACAAAACGCTCGCCGAAAACCCTGTCAGTCTGACCGATGAACAGCGCGCGCTGGTCGATCATGAAGTGCGCGATTTCCGATTGAGCGGTGTTGAACTGGAAGGCGTTGCGCGCGAGCGTTATGCGGCGATTCAGGATGCCCTCGCGGAGGCGCAGTCGAAGTTTGAAGATAACGTGCTTGATGCGACGAACGCGTTCTCGCTAGACGTTGCCGAGCCCGAAATGAAGGGCGTGCCGGATGATGTCATCGCCGCCGCGAAAGCCAAGGCAAAAGAGGCGGGTCTCGCCGACGGCATGTGTCGCCTTACGTTGCAAGGGCCGTGCAGCATGCCGGTGATGCAGTACGCCGAGTCCGCAACGCTTCGCGCCCAGATGTATCGCGCCAACGCCACAAGGGCGAGCGACCAGGGCGACATCAAGTTCGACAACAGCGAATTTCTCGAGAAAATCGTCGCCCTGCGCAACGAAGAAGCAAAGCTGCTGGGTTTCCCTAGTTTCGCGGACGTGTCGCTGGTGCCAAAAATGGCGGAGTCACCACAACAGGTGCTCGATTTCATTCGCGATATCGCCCGTCGTGCCCGTCCGTTCGCCGAGCGCGATCTGATGGAGTTGAAAGCGTTCGCCGCGAAGGAGTTCGCCATCAACGATCTGCAAACGCCGGACGTGATGTTCGTGTCAGAGAAATTGCGTCAGCAGCGCTATGCGTTTAGCAACGACGAGCTTCGTCAGTATTTCCCTGAGGATCGCGTGATTGCCGGTCTGTTTCGCGTCGTCGAGAGCATTTATTCGGTGCGCATCGTTGAAGGCAAAGCCTCAGCATGGCACAAGGATGTTCGCTTTTTTGAGGTACACGACGAATTTGGCAGCCGTATCGGCGAGTTCTATTTCGACCTCTATGCGCGCGACAATAAACGTGGCGGCGCATGGGCAGATTCAGCGCGCGACCGGCGCATGACGCATGGTCAATTGCAGACACCAGTCGCCTACATGACCTGCAATTTCGCGGCACCCGTCGGCGGAAAGCCAGCACTGTTCACGCACGATGACGTGATCACGCTGTTCCACGAATTCGGCCACGGCTTGCATTTGTTGTTGACGGAAGTGGCAACACTTGGCGTCTCCGGTTTCGGTCATGTCGAATGGGACGCGGTCGAGCTGCCGAGCCAGTTTATGGAAAACTATTGCTGGGAATGGGATGTGCTGACCCACATGACGCAGCACGTCGAAACGGGCGAACCGTTGCCCCGCGAATTGTTCGACAAGATGATCGCAGCGAAGAATTTTCAGGCGGGGTTGTTCATGCTTCGGCAAATGGAGCTTTCGCTGTTTGACATGCGATTGCACGCCGAAAATTGCAACGCGGATCGTGAGAATTTGCTCAAGCTCCTCGCCGAGGTGCGCGGTGAGGTTTCGCTGCTGACACCACCGGCTTACAACCGCATGCCGTGGTCGTTCGGCCATATTTTTGGTGGCGGGTACGCGGCGGGCTACTACAGTTACAAGTGGGCTGAAGTGCTCTCCGCAGACGCGTTCAGCCGCTTTGAAGAAGAGGGCGTGTTGTCACCCATCGCGGGCAGCGCGTTCCGTCACGAGGTGCTCGGACGGGGCGGCAGCCGCGACGCAATGACGAATTTTGTAGCGTTCCGTGGCCGACAGCCTTCCGTTGACGCGCTTTTGCGGCACAATGGCATGGTCGCGAGTTAGCTTTTCTGAAGGAGTTCTGGCAATGAAAATATCATTCGTACTATCCGTATTGGCTGTGGCGTTGACGGTGCCGATGATGGCCGACGCGCAGCAGGTTTATCGCTGGGTCGATGCCGGTGGTCGCGTGCAATATTCGGATCAACCGCCGCCCCCAGGAACGAAAAACGTTCAGGAAAAGAACGTCGGCGGCAGCTCAATTCAGAACAATGATTTGTCGCTGGTCGCGCAAGACGCGCAGAAGAAAAATCCGGTCACGGTCTACACCAGCGAATGCGGTGAAGCGTGTGACGCAGCCAAGGCCTATTTGAATAAGCGCGGCATACCGCACACGGTGGTCGATCCGACGCGAAGCCTTGAGTTGAACAAAAAATTCAAGGAAGAAACCGGTGGCAGCGTGGTGCCGGTGTTGAAGGTCGGCGAGAAGCGATTGTCTGGCTGGAGTGAGTCAAGCTGGGCGTCCTCGCTTGATGCAGCGGGCTATCCGAAGACGCCACCGTTCAGCAAACCTAAACCGGTAGAAGATCGGGCTGGGCTTGATTCGGCGCCACCGAAAGCTCCCGCCACTGATGCGGAAAAAGCGAAAGCTGCGGCACCAAGCAAAGGATGATTGCTGAGCTTGAAGATCACCACATGGAACGTCAATTCGCTCACTGCACGACATGACCGTGCTCAGGCGTGGCTCGGTGCCAATCAGAGTGATGTACTCTGCCTGCAAGAACTAAAACTAGAGACGCACAAGTTTCCGCATGACACGTTTGAGGCGCTTGGCTATCGCGCCGTCGTGTCTGGCCAGAAAACCTACAACGGCGTGGCGATTCTTGCTAAAAAAACGTTGCCTGAGTTCGCCGATGTGGTGATGGGTGTGCCCGGCTATGAAGATGAACAGCGCCGCGCAATCGCCGTGACGATTGGCGATGTTCGCGTGATCAATCTGTACGTGGTGAACGGTCAATCGGTTGATTCCGACAAGTTTCAATACAAGCTGCGCTGGCTGGATGCGGTCAGCGCGTGGCTCGCTTCCGAGCGTGCCAGGTATCCCAAGCTGGTCGTCGTTGGCGACTTCAACATCGCACCGACCGACGACGACGTTCACAATCCCGCGCTTTGGCTCGGGCAAGTGCTGTGTACCGATCAGGAGCGCGCGGTGTTCAATCACTGGATCAGGCTTGATCTCGTGGACTGCTTTCGCAAATTCGATCAGCCGCCAAAGACGTTTAGCTGGTGGGATTACCGCATGCTCGGATTCCCCAAAAATAACGGCATGCGCATCGACCATGTGCTCGCCTCCCCCGCAATGGCCGACACCTGCACCGCATGCGTGATCGACCGAAACGAACGTAAGGGCGAGAAGCCGTCGGATCATGCGCCTGTAACTGCCACATTCGCGCTTTGATGTCGCGGCGTGAGCGCTAATTTTCATCGTTCCTGCGCAGGCAGGAACCCAGCGACTTTCGATCAAACGAGCACCTTTGTCTTTCAGTCGAAAGACACTGTCCCCCTGCCTTCGCAGGGGCGACGAGAATTGTGAAAGTCATAGTCCTCGGCGCTGGGTTGATCGGCGTCGCATCTGCGTACTGCCTCTGGCGCGACGGCTACGAGGTTGAAGTGGTGGAGCAACACGCCGAACCTGCGAGCGTCACCAGCTACGCCAACGCCTGCCTCGTCTCCGCTTCACGTGCGCTGCCGTGGCCTACGCCTACTGCATACAAAACCATCTGGCGTGCGCTGACTGATTCGTCGGCTCCAATGCGCGTCACCAAATTTTTCGATCCAGCGCTGTGGCGTTGGGGACGTGAATTTTTATCCTACGCAAATCAGCGCGACTATGCGCGGCTGACGAAAGCGAAGCTCTCTTTTGCCAAGTTTTGTCAGGATGAACTGGAAGAGACGTTGGTGCAAACCGGCGTTGATTGTGGCTACCGACGAGAGGGCCTGCTCTACGTGTGCCGGAGCCAAGCGTCGATGGCAGTGGCGCGAGCACGTGCTAAGTTGACTGGCGCGCATGGTTACGAAGTGCGCGTGCTTTCGCGTGATGAAGTGCTCGAGCTGGAGCCGTCTTTGGCATCGTCGACTATCGTTGGGGGAACGCTCGCGGTTACCGATGCGCAAGGCGATTCTCGAGCATTTACGCGGGAGTTGGCTCAATGGCTCGCGACGCAAACTGAACGCCCTGTCCGCTTCTCGTACGGCGAAACCGCCAGCGCGAAGCTTGCGCAGCGAGCGCGCTCGTTTCGGCTCATCACAGCGTCGCGCGAACTGAATGCGGACGCATTCGTCCTCGCGCTCGGTTCGCAAACGCCACACTTCGCGCGCATGCTCGGTACGCGGATTCCGATCTATCCCGTCAAAGGTTTCTCGATCACGGTGCCGGTCAAAGACGCGTCGCGCGCTCCGCAACGGGGCGGTATTTGCGAGGACTCGTTGATTGCTTATTGCCCGTTGCAAAGCCCATCGGGCCCGGTCATGCGCATCACGACCGGCGCAATTTTTTCAGGGCAGGACAACGGATTTATCGACGCTGATTTCGCGCCACATCGCGAGCACTTCGAAGCACTGTTTCCGGGCGCGCTGGATTGGGCGAGCAGCACGGTCGAGCACTGGGCCTGTCAGCGCCCAATGACGCCGTCTTCGCTGCCGATCATTCAACGCGACACGCGGTTCGACAACGTGTTCTGGAACTGCGGCCAAGGCCACATCGGCTGGACGATGAGCTGCGGTTCGGGGCGGGTTATTGCCGACTTAGTGGCCGGTCGAAAGGCGTCTTTCAACCTTGACAATATGCAACAACTTTAGACTGAAACCCTTATTCGTCATGGGCATAGGCCTTAAAAATGCCGATAATCGACTCTAAGCCGAATTGGTCGCTTGCCCAAGTTAAATAGGGCTTTCGTGAAAAAGTTGATCGCTATTGCGGCTTCGGCATGGGCCGTGGAATCAGTATCGGACGTGGCCTCGGAATCCACGGACGGAAGCCGTAATACGGATACGGCCACCACATCGGCGGTTGCTCGATAACGAACGCAGCGGGCGAGCGAGGCTCGGTCAATTCGAACGCGAGAAACTGCGTGATCTGGCTGGCTCTGAAATTGTCGTCGCTAACAAAAATCAACGTGCGATTTCCATTCGGCAATCGTGGCCCGAAGGTCATGCCTTCGGTGTTATCGAGCTTCTTTAAACCGAGGCTGTCAAAATTGACGAGCAACCGCTTGGTCACTGGCGTGTACTGCCCCGGCTTTAGCACCGGCACGTTCAGCACATCCGTTCCTTCGCGCGTGTCAATCATATAAACGAGTAACGAATTACCCGCGCCCGGCGAGTAGCCGCGCTCCAGCACCAGCATGCGGAACTGATCCATCATCAAAATTTCTGGCACACCGTTGTCAGCCTTAGCGGGTGCGGTCGGACGCAGCGGGATCGCGTCCGGGATGTAGGCAATCTGGCGGATCGGATTGCCAGAATTGGCGTGATACAGCGTGAAGCGCGCGGGGCCGCCGACGGCGTCTACGGTTGGCTCAACGCCGTCCTCGTAAAGCGCGGCCTCCATCGACACCCAGACGCCTTTGCCATCAGCCGTCAAGCTCATGCCTTCAAACGTCAGGTTGTCGCGCGGCCCGCTGTCGCCTGCCTGCATTTTGAACATGGAAAGCGCGGGTAATTCGCGAATGAACGTGCCGTCAAGCTTCATCTCGCGCAGCGACGGATCGATGCCCAATTTTTTGTCACCCTCGCTCGTCCACAACAACGTGTCGGTGTCGGCGCGATAACGGATGGCTTCCGGGTCGGGGATGTCTTTCGCACCGAAGGCCTTGCCACCAAACGGCGTGCCGTCGGGGCGTTTCAACGTGACCACGGACGTGACCTCTGGCCGCTTCAATTCCCTATCGGTGATCGCGATTTTTGCGGTATAAAAACGCGCTGCATTGAGGTCTGAGCGATCATCCGCGAGCAGGTAATACTGATCGCGTACCTCGTCGTAATCAATGCCAGAAATGCCACCGAACACCGTGCCGTTGACGTCCATGCGATGCGGCAAAACCGCTTCGCCAATCAGGCGCAGCGAATAACCCGTAGCCCGCGCGGGATCGCCCGGTGATGACGGCGAAACGGCGCAACCGGAAACCATCAATGTGACGACAACCGGTGCAAAAAGCGCCGCCATGCGTTGCGAGAAAGTACGTTTCATAAAAACATCCTTAAAGCGATTCGAAATGTCGTTCGTTGATGGCGAATTGTGACATTACAGGGTTTACTTTGGAGCCTTGGCATCACGCAATCGCTCGCGCCACCACATGAGCGCGCGGCCCCGGTTGCCGCTCTTCCACGCGATGACGACGCCGCCGACGGGCTTGGTGTCATTTACGCGTTTGCTGATCAGCGTTTTATTTTGCAGATACGGACGTGCAAACCAACCAGCGAGGTAACCGCTGCCCAGCCCCGCAACTTGTGCGTCAACCTTGGCTTGCATCGACGGCACGACCAACGTATCCTGCCCTGACAGCAAACCACTGGTGCGCAGTGGCAGGTGGCGCGCGCTGTCACCGAGCACGATGGCGCGATGCGCTTTGAGCTGTTCATCGTTGAGCGGATCGGGCACGTCGGCTAGCGGATGCTTTGGCGCCACGCAGTACGCGAACGGCACGTTGAACAGCGGTTGCGTGCTGATGCCGACGCCCGATGGTGGATCACTGGTGGCGCCGATCACCAGATCAGCCCGTCCATCCAGCAGCGCCTCCCACGAACCCACCAGCGCCTCTTCGTTAATGCGCAATTTTGCTGAACAAGTATCGGAAAAATACGCGTCAACATGCGGTTGTAGCCAGCTCCACGGCAGGATCGCGTCGAGCACGACGCGCAGCTCCAGCTCCCAGCCTTTCGCCGTTTGCGCAATTTGCGATTGCAGTTGATCGGCTTGTTGCAGCAGGGCGCGGCCTTGCTCCAGCAGCACTTTGCCGCTCGCCGTTAACTCAGCGCGGTAGCCTGAACGATCAAAGATCAGCGTGTCGAGATCATCCTCCAGTTTGCGCACGGCATAGGTGATCGCCGATGGCACGCGACCCAGTTCGTCGGCGGCACGGCCAAAGCTGCCGTGGCGTGCGATGGCGTCGAGAATTTCCAGCGCTTCGAGTGTAATTTTCAACATGTTCGCTATTTTTGAACAAGTGCGTCAATTCTGCAAGCTTATGTGCCCGCTTGCTGATCGCCATACTTTGTCCCGTCACGAAAGTAAACCGAAAGAGAATCATCATGCTGACGCTCCGAAAATCCGAAGACCGCGGTCAGGCCGACCACGGTTGGCTGCAAAGCCGATTCAGCTTCTCATTCGCTGAATATCAGGACGACAGGCATGTGCATTTCGGCCCGCTGCGGGTGATCAATGACGACTACATTGCGCCGGGGCAGGGCTTTGGCACGCATGGTCACAAGGACATGGAGATCATCACCTACGTGCTCGAAGGCGCGGTGGCGCACAAAGATTCGCTCGGCAACAACGGCGAAATCGTGCCCGGCGAAGTGCAGCGCATGAGCGCCGGCACTGGCATCCGGCACAGCGAATTCAACCCGCGCAAGGACGAGCGCACGCACCTGCTGCAAATCTGGATCATCCCGAATCGCACCGGAGGCCCAGCGTCGTACGAGCAGAAGTTTTATGACGCGGCGGACAAGCGCGGCAAATTGCGCCTGGTCGCGTCGCCCGACGGCGCGCAGGGTTCAGTGACGATTCAGCAGGACGCACGCATGTATGCGGGCCTTTTCGACGGCGCGGAATCGACGACGCATGCGGTGGTGGCGGGTCGTCAGGTGTATGTGCATGTGGCGCGCGGATCGGTCAGCGTGAATGGCGTGGCTCTTAACGAAGGCGACGCTGTCAAAATCGAAAACGAACCCAACGTGCGCATCGAGAATGGCGCGCAGGCCGAAGTGCTGCTGTTTGATCTCGGGCAGTTTCAGTAGCCAAAAACTGTAGGCGCGGCTCGGCCGCGACCTCTCAATAAACGAAGGTCGCGGCAGAGCGGCGCCTACGAAACAAACAATTTTTCACCCGTCCAGGGACACATCATGGCATCAGTTGCAATCGTTTATCACTCCGGCTACGGCCACACCAAGGCCATCGCTGAGGCCGTGAACAAGGGCGTCGCAAGCGTCGCGGGCGTCACGGCGCATTTCATCAGCGTCGCTGCTGCCGACACGTCATGGGACATCTTGGCCAAGGCTGACGCGATCATTTTCGGCGCACCAACGTACATGGGCTCGGCCTCGGCCCCGATGAAAGCGTTCATGGATGCCTCAAGCAAAGTCTGGTTCACGATGGGCTGGAAAGACAAAATCGCGGCCGGTTTCACCGTGTCCGCCTCGCAGTCCGGCGACAAGCTGTCGACGTTGAACCAGTTCGTGACCTTCGCAATGCAGCAAGGCATGATCTGGATTGGCACCGGCATGATGCCTGGCAACAACAACAGCAAAGGCAGCATTGAAGACCTGAATCGTCTTGGCTCCGCCACTGGCCTGATGTCACAAGCCAACGCCGATCAGGGCGTCGAAGGCATCGCGGCCAGCGACTTCAAAACGGCTGAGGCGTTCGGTGCGCGGGTTGCGCAATTTGCGATGAAAAACGCGGCGTAATTCGCCGGATTTGCAGGAGCGGCGAGAGCCGCGATGGTTTAACGTCGCGTCGCGGCGCTCACCGCTCCTGCGTAGAATCGTGGCTTCACCTTTTATCGCAGAGCCCCATGTAATGTGCGCATAAAGCAAAAAACGCCATAAGTCGACT
>ENA-OBLH01000082-OBLH01000082.1-metagenomes-genome-assembly--contig:-NODE-82-length-32578-cov-3.51342_pt1 | contig 32578 bp, 37 predicted proteins | sample MGYA00153382_OBLH01 | MGnify analysis MGYA00153382
TGGGGGATGAGGGGGGATTTCTTATCCCGAACTGACGTTCAATAATTTCCTGAAACTGGAAACTTTTACTTAGCCCTGCTAAAACCTCGACAACGGCGAAATAAGTTGGCGGAATCTCTTGGAGTAGTTTTAATATTTTATCATTAGAATATTTGTTCAGCTAAGTGTTCAGCAACTTTTTGGAGTAGGAGGTCTTCCCTAAAGGGTTTATAAACACAGTCATTACAGCCAGCAGCTAAAACATTCTGGCGATCGCTCTCTAATACATTAGCGGTTAGGGCAATGATGATTGTCGGAGTAAAATTTAGGGCAGAATCTTGCTGTTGCAGTTTTTCCTGTGCCCGAATCCATCGAGTTGCGGTGTAGCCATCCATGATGGGCATTTGTAAATCCATCCAGATTAAATGGGGATGCCAACTCTGCCATAATTGCCGAGCAACTTCTCCATTTTCTGCCTCCCGGACAGTAAATCCTTGATTCGTTAGGATCTCAACCAATAATCGGCGGCTATCAGCATCATCATCTACTACTAAAACCCGATATTTTGGTCGATCGACAGCCAAATCTCCAAGTCTAGGGATGGGGGCAAGACTAACCGGGTCTGGATTAATTACTAGGGCTTCTGTTTGATTAATTTGATTGAGAGGAAATATTTCTTGATCTAGAGAAGAACAAGGAATATAAAAACTAAATACTGTGCCTTGACCCACTGTACTTTGCACCCAAATATCACCCCCCAACTGCTGGACGAACTTCCGACTAATGGCCAAGCCCAAACCTGTTCCTTGTTGAGACTTATAACCACTCATGGTTTGCATAAAGGGTGTAAATAGCAAGGGTATTTCTTCTGGGTCAATTCCAGTACCTGTATCTGTAATTGTAAATACTAAATAAAATATTTTTTTTATATCTTTCTCCCTTGAGTTGTCTGGAATTTCTAAGCTGGAGTTTAATTTGGAGTTAACGATCGCTGCCTCTAAAGTTGTCTGATCTATTACTTCATCTGGTAAGCTTTCTATCCAATTAATCGCCAGACTAACTTGCCCCGCAGGGGTAAATTTCAGAGCATTCCCCACAATATTTAACAACACCTGCCGGAGTTTGCGTTCATCAGTTTCTATATAATGGGGAACTCCCGGTGCCACCTGAAAAATTAATTCTAAGCCTTGAGAATTTGCCTTGAGCCGGAATATTTCCTCTAAACCTTTTAGTAATAAATAGAGATCACAAGCTTCTAATTGGAGTGTAGTTTGTCCAGCTTCAATTTTGGACATTTCTAACACATCATTGATGAGTTCTAATAAATGTTTCCCGGCCCGATTAATAATTCCTAGGTACTCTTGATGCTCTGGATTGAGGAGGCGATCGCCTTCCATAACCTGAGTAAAACCCAAAATTGCATTCAAAGGAGTCCGTAATTCATGACTCATATTAGCTAAAAAAGTACTCTTTGCCCGGTTAGCAGCTTCGGCAGCTTCTTTAGCAGTTTGCAACTCAATTTCTGCTTGCTTAATATCAGTGATATCCATAGCAGAGCCAATTACCCCTTTTAAGACACCTTGAATATCTACAAAAGGCTCAACAATAGTTTTATACCAGCGGAGTTCTCCCTGCTTATTCACGATCGTCTGACTAGGATAAATTTGGCGTTGCCCAGTCTCCATCACCCGACGATTATTGACTAAGTACGTCTCCATTTGTTCTGGAGGCATAGCAATAAATTCATTTTCTCGACGACCTATCACTTCTGCTATCTCTACTCCAAAAATAGCAGACCCCGCTTGATTAATAGTGACAAAACAACCCTCTGTATCTTTAACAAAAATACCATTAGGAACCACATCAAAAATTTGCCGTAGGAACGATCGTTGATTCTCTAGTTCTATTTCTACCTGTTGACGCTCTTGAAGTGCCGCTTGTTGTTCATTAATATCTAGGCAATATTCTACAATCTCTAAGGGTTCCCCAGATTCCTGACGAATTAGTCTTAATTGGTTATAAAACCAACGATAATTTCCATCAGCACAAAGAAAACGGTACTCATAGGCATGGTAGTCATCATGATGAAATAGTATTTGATGGCTGGCTAAAATACCGCCTCGATCTTCTGGATGGACACGAGATATCCAGAAATCTTTTCTTGCCATAAACTCTTCTGGAGTATAACCAGTAACTACCTCAAGATTATTACTAGCAAAGGTAGTTTGTAGGTCTAAATTTCTGCTGAAAATTACTACCGGACTAAAAGTAAGTAAATACTGAAGTCGCTCCTGACTTTGGGATAAAGCCTGATTTCTTTCCCTAACTTTCTGCTCTAGATTTTGGCTATATTGTGAAAGATTACCTTCACTTCTAGTCAGGTCAGCATTCATATTATATAACTCTGTGAAATTATCTTCTAGGGCAGTGGACATTAGATGAAAACCATCAGCTAACCGTGCCACTTCATCAAATCGTTGTCTAATAGTTTGATGTAGCCATCCTCTATTGATATTTTCTTTTGCTATACTACTATCTTCGTTACTTGCATTATTTATTACTTGATCGAGTTCCTTGGTTGGTTTATTCCCCCAGCGAACATGGAGGAAAATTATCATGGTAGATAGTCCTAAGGAAAGCAGACAAAACATTAAAGTTTTCCAGTTATTAGCCTGAATTTCTAACATAAATTCCGACTCTGGAATTACTACTACAGTTAACCAATCTAAGCCGGGAATATCTTGAATAGAATCAACTTGGATAAATTGTTTCTGCCCCTTAATAGTAATTTCTATCTTATTTTTGAAGGAAGTATTATTTCTAAGTTTAGGAAAATCTTGCCGATGATCTTGAATATAAATTCCGGTTTCCCGAATTAGATCGTCTTCACTTTGCTGCACCGATATAGCTTGAGAAACTGCACAATCATGGGAACAGGCAACTAGTCTGCCATCACGCTCCATGATAAATACTCGCCCTGATTTTCCTATCTTTAAACTACTAAAGAACTTATCGAAGAAATCTCTATCTAGACCCACAGCAAATAGACCTAAAAACTCTCTCGGAGTTTGGCTATACACAGGATAACTAACTGTAAGGGCAAAGTTTTCTCCCGTACCCAGAGTGAAATCTCTAATCCAAGTTGGTCTAGCTGTCTGAATAGCTGATTGATACCAAGCCATATCAGGAAGAGACTTTTGTGGGAAAGTGCGGAACTGCTTAATTTTTTTACCTTGGTCATCCAAGATAGTATCGTAAATTGTATTGGGTTGGTTTTGATCTGATCTCAAAATTCTTAAGGAGGACGATCGATCCACTTCATTAGTAGCCGTTCTCAAGGCAACAATCAAATCTCCCTGATGACTACTAAAAACAAACGCATTAATATCTTTGAATTGCCTTAACTGAGAAGTAAGTCTCTGCTCTACTTGGTCTAAGTTCTTGGGAGCAATCTCCCCCATTGCTAGGGCATCTCTATTAATTTGATTAACTAGCAATAGTTGGCTGAGATATTTCTGGAGGTAAATATTCATCCGCAAACTATTTTCTTGCCGTAGTTGACTAGCAATTTTATCAATTTCCTGTTGTCCAGACTGAAAAGAAAGGTATCCCGTTAAACCTACAGCTAACATGACCTGTAACAAGAAAGGGAGGCTAATAGCTGTAGAAAGAGGAACTCGGCGCAGAAAGTTGGGAACCATTGAGGCAGATTAGCATTAATATAGGCATCTGATCCAAAATAGCAAAGGAGAAGTAGATTTATCTGTACTCCTGTCACCAATTACGAGAGTTATCTCAAAAATCGAAATTTATATATATTTACTAAGGATCAATGAGTACATCTTGGCAACCTCAAACTACTGCTGATGGTTCCGTTACTTTTTTTTCATCAGAGTTTACTGAAACTTTTCATAGTAGTTCTGGGGCAAGGCAAGAAGCAGAGCAAAAATTTGTCATTCCCTCGGGGCTACAGGCGATCGCCCACCAGAGAGAGCAGTTAACTATTCTTGATGTATGCTATGGTTTGGGCTACAACAGTGCGGCCGCTCTAGAGACGGTGGGGGCAGTTAATCCCCTTTGTCGAGTTGAATTGTTGGCTCTAGAACTGGATGGGTCTATTCCCCTTGCCGCCCTTGATTTTCTCTCCAACTATTCCTCCCCGGTGCAGGAGCATCTAACTAGGTTGGCTAACCATCTAGAAGTTAATACACCCCAGTTCCAAGCTAGACTTAATCTCGGAGATGCCCGCCGTACTTTGCAAAAAATACCCGTAGATTGGCAAGCAGACGTGATTTTTCTTGATCCCTTCTCTCCCCCCAAATGTCCTCAACTATGGACGGTGGAATTTATAGAATTGGTGGCTCGATATCTAAAACCCCAAGGAAAACTTATCACCTATTCTTGTGCCGGGGCTGTACGTCAAGCCTTGGTTATGGCAAGATTAAATATTGCTTCTACTCCTAGTGTGGGTAGAAAAAGTCCGGGGACGATCGCCAGTCCGGCAATCCTAGATTTTCCCCCTTTGACTAAATCTGAAATAGAATATCTCTCCACTCGCGCGGCTATTCCTTACCGGGATGCCAATTTGAAAGATGACGCAGATACCATCATTAAACGCCGTCAACAGGAACAGTTATCTTCAACTCTTGAATCCACTAAGCAGTGGCAGAAACGCTGGCAATAACGAAAATCAGAAAGAGAACCGACGACTTGCCGTGTTTCGTCTCGGTTCTCTAACTGGTTCGCTCCTCACACAAATCAATATTAGTTGCCCTTGATTTATTTGTCAACCCCTTAGAGAAAAATTCATCTCTCTTTAAGGGTAAGAGGAGCGATCGCTTACCAACTAGACTTAACCACACCGGGTAATAATCCCTTGTGCGCCCATTCTCGCATCACATGGCGGGATAGCCCAAAATCTCGGTAGAAGCCCCGGGGTCTACCAGTAACCCAGCAACGGTTCCGCAAACGGGTAGGGGCGCTGTTGCGGGGGAGTTGTTGAATTTGCCGATGAATAGCCAATCTTTCCCGTTGAGAAGTTGCTTGTTGAAACTGATCCTTCAAGTCTGCTCTGGTTTCAGCATATTTATCTACTAGAGCTTGGCGCTTCTTTTCGCGCTCAATCATACTTTTCTTAGCCATTATGCCTCTTAAATAAGTCGTAAATCATAAAAATTGTGCATCTAATCATAACCCATTTTTACGACGTTCGCACCGAAATCCCATTTCTTGCCAGTCAGTAAATTTCACCTCCTTCAGGGGAATGATTTCTTCACAGAGGGGATGATAGAACTGACTCAGCACTGCCCAGCCCACACTCCTGCCTAGATCGATCGCAGTCTTCCAATTTTCTTCCTTATTTCCCGGTGCTACCACATCAGGAATAATCTCTGGCTCTACCCAAATCCCTTGGGAGCCAAGGAGAATTTTTGCCATCCATAAAGCTCTAGGAGTATGGCTTTGGGAAGTAATTAGTTTTACTTTATGGACTCCCCATTGCTTGAGGATAGGAATGCTGAAGTAAAAATTATCAAAGGTCGATCGAGCGCATTTTTCTAGCCAGACTTTTTCTATTGGTGCTTGCTGGAGTTGGAACATTATCCAAATACAGGGATCTGCCGAGCCTTGGGAAATTAAAATTGGGATAGTGGGGTTAGCGATCGCTACTTGGGCAGCATAAATTTCCCGATAAATCCCGCCCCCCAAAACCAAGAAAGCATCAACCTTTCCTGATCCAGCATTTTGTAAGCGCCACCAATTAATCCCCAACCAGATAATTAGAATCAAACCTAAAACGGGTATTAATTTCCTGAGAAACTTCAGAAATTTCTGGAATTTTTTTAACCAATAACGAGAATTTCGGAAGGCTTCATAATTCATCTTTCATAGGTAGGGGCGCAAGGCTTTGCGCACATATTGGTGTCCACATTTGTGCCCTCAATAGAAGTTCTAATCTATGCTTCTGTGGCAGATTTATCACCATATTTAAGCAGAAGAGCGATCGCTATACTGACAGTAATAATTAGGAGCATACTCAAGGCAGAACCAAAGCCCCAGTTTTGTGTTGCGCCCAAAAACTGGTTATAGATTAATCTTGCCACCGTCATGCTAGAAGCTCCCCCCAATAATTCAGGGTCTACAAAATCCCCTAGACAGCCAATAAATACTACCAAACAACCAGCTAGGATCCCCGGCATGGTTTGAGGAATAGTAATTTTTGAGAAAATCACCGATGGTTTTGCCCCCAAATCTGCCGCTGCCTCTAAAACCCGGAGATCCAGTTTTTCAATAGCAGCATAGAGAATCAGCACCATAAAAGGTAAATAGCTATAGGTCATTCCAATTAATACTGCCGCCGTTTGGTTCAACAATTGCACCGGGGGCAGGTCAAGATATCCTAGAACAGAATTTAATAATCCCGTTGGGCGCAGGATAGAAATCCAAGCATAGGAACGCAGCAAAGAAGAAGTCCACAGGGGCAGAATAAATGCTAGCAAAAATAAATTTCGCCATCCTTTGGGCAACATCTGTCCGAGCCAATAAGCAACTGGAAATCCTAAAATTAAGCAGCTTAGAGTTGTCCCGATGGCGAGGAGGAACGATCGCAAAATTACCCGTAAATATACATCCTTGAAGGCAGTCAAGTAATTATCAATGCCGCTCGGCTCCACGATCATTCCCGGCTTAATATTCGGGACTAAACTCAACTGCAAGATCACAAAAATTGGCAATACTAGCAACAAAGTTAACCATAAACCAGAGGGTAATAATAAAACCAAGGCATCAAAAAAATTCCCCTGCCCCTGATCCTTCAACTTAGGCTGTTTAGCTTTCTTTTCTGGCTTAGCTTTTTGCGGTTTATTGCTTTTAATTTTAGGCATTCTTATCAACAATTTAGTTCTAGTAGGGGTGCAAGACTTTGCGCCCTCACCCATAGGAATTTAAGCGATATCCTGCCTAGGTTCATAGAAAATCAACCTATTGCCATCAGGATCATAAATGTATAATTCCCGCCCATGACTAGCTGTAATTATATTACCAACGGGATAGTCGATCGCCTCCAACTCTCTAATTACTTCAGCCAAATTTGTTACTTGCAGGCAAATACTCATACTTCCAGTCTGGGCTTGACCAAATTCTGTCTGGTAATCAGTCTTGGGCAAAAAAATTGCTAAACGTAATCCGGGTAGCCGAAATTCTGCATAAACTCCCGGTTGATAAGGACTGGGCTGCTGCCCTAGGAGTTGGGAATAGAAACTTACTAGGGAGTCAAGAGCGATCGATCCCAAGGCGACAAAAGCCTCTGTACATTGCCAATTCATAGGGATATCCTACTCAAAAACTACGGTCCGGTTGCCATACACAAGAACTCGATTCTGGAGGTGCGATCGCACTGCCCTCGCTAAAACAACCCGTTCCAAATCCTTTCCTTTGCGGACTAAATCTACCACCTGATCTCGATGGCTAACCCGCTCCACATCTTGCTCGATGATTGGTCCTGCATCTAATTCCTCTGTGACATAATGAGCGGTTGCTCCGATAATTTTTACCCCCCGATCGTAAGCCTGTTGGTAAGGACTTGCCCCGACAAAAGCAGGTAAAAAAGAGTGATGAATATTAATAATTGGCTTAGAGAATTTATTGATAAAGTCTTGACTAAGAATTTGCATATACTTGGCTAAAACTACCACATCAACCTCATATTCTTGGAGCAATGCTAATTGTTTTAGCTCCTGGTCTAGCTTATTTTCTTTGGTTATTGGCAAGTATTGATAATCAATCCCAAATTGAGTAGCAACTTCGCCTAGCTCAGGATGATTACTCAAGATCAAAGGGATTTTGACGGCTAATTCTTTTGCCTTATAACGCCAGAGCAGATCATAAAGGCAGTGATCTTGCTTGCCGACCCAGATAGCCATGCGGGGTAGGGTATTAGAAAAATGCAGTTGCCATGTTGCTCTTAAGGGTTGAGCGATCGCTTGAAAAGCCGGAGCAATCACTTTTTGAGGCAAATTAAAACCTTCTAATTCCCATTCAACTCGCATCAAAAATAGACCAGCCGCAGCATCGGTGTGTTGATCTGCATGGATCACATTGCCACCATTGGCATAGATAAAATTGGCGATTTTGGCAACTAGCCCTTTCTGGTCTGGACAAGAAACTAATAATACTGCGGTAGGATTCATAGGAAAATTAGCGATCGATTATAATAGACTCGAAATACCAAATATAAACTAATCCTATAAATCTCATCCTATGAACACTGATTCTCTTTGGCAATCAATCCAGACTGGCTTACGAGTTTCCCTAGGTGCCACCGCCACCATTCTAGAAACTCTGCAAGACCCTCAAAAACGTCAAGAAAGTTTAGTAACCCTCCAAGCAGAACTTCACGATCGAGTGCAGGAATGGGTGGCTAAGGGAGAAATGACCGAACAGGAAGCCCGAAATTTTGTTGACTCTATCCTCCAGCAGCAGGGCAACAAAAGTGCTACCCCGGCAAAGAACCCAGAGGAAACCGGACAAACCGATGCTCAGCAGTCCCTAGAAGAACTAACAGACAAAATTGCAGATCTGCGGTCTGAGTTAGAGAATCTACGGAATACTGACCATCAGTAGAAACTAACAATTGTTAGTGGCCATTAACGAATAGCTACTAATTATTAACTACTAATTATTAATCATTGTCCCAAACTTCAGTTGCCATTAGGTCAGCAATGCGATCGCGGAGGAGAAAGTTGCAACGTTCAAGTTCGCACTCTACACAAACCCAATCCCTGGCCGGGATATATTGGCAGAGAACATAGATGGGTTGTTGGCGACTGATTACACCTTTTTCTACTAGGTGTCGAGCTTCATCTTGTAGCACATTGATCGAATACTGCACGGTAGATGTAGAAGGTATAGAAATAGTAGATGGCATAAATGGAGCAGATATAGTTGGTTTAGCGGATAGCGTTGGTGTACTCATAAGATTTAACCTTGATTAACTAGCCTTTAGCCTTAAGATTAGTATAAGGCAATATTCACTAGCGTGAACAATAAATATATTTAGTATTCTGCTTTACAAATTCTTAAATTTATCAATATCCTAATTACCTAGATGCTTGTTATGGGGATCGTGATTGCTTGAGATCTGGAATAAAGCTTGGAGGGCAATAGCTTGAGCAAGGGGTATTTGGGCGTAGCTGAATATGCTCGGTATCGCCTTTGGCAGCAAAGCCCGTAACTGTCGATAGGCATAGGGACTGCCATAAACTATTAGGGCTTGTAGTTCGCCATTTTGCAACATTTTTTTGACCAAATTTTGAGCCTTATCTGTCGCCTTAGCGCTACCCCGGAAAGGATTTCCCCGGATAAATAGCTGGAGTAGAGTTTGGGGTGGAAAGTCTGTATCTATTTTCCTATCAATTATTTTAAGTTGATCGCTGCTATTTTTGTCTAGAATTTGCAGCTTATAGCCCCTTGCTTGGGGAATGGTAATAGCTGGGGTATTTCGTCCTAGAAAGTCACAATCGATCGCCTCATCTACATAGATAAAATTACAAAAATTCAATTGAGCTATGTCATTATTTCTTAACAAATCTATCTCGGCTACTTGCTCAACTTTTCCCTCAACTATCAAAGAATCATCAATAATGCTCTTTACTAGGGCAAAACTAGAGGGCTGTGCCAGACTAGTGGTTAAACAAGTTTTTATGGCTGGTTTAGCCGGATTAACTTCCTGTAGTCCAAGCCTAGAAGCATAAATTTTTTGTTTAGCTTGCCAAATTCGCTGGACGCTTTGTTTGATTCTGGTTAAGGAAATTCGTCCAGAGGTGACTGCTTGGACTACCGCAGCGATCGCCCCTTCGGGATCCACCGGCATCAACAAAATATCTGCCCCGGCTTCTACGGCTAGGATCGGCGCTTCTGTTGCTCCATAGCTATTGGTAATTCCTCCCATAATCAAAGCATCAGTAACGATCAAGCCCTCAAACCCTAATTCCTGCCGTAGTTTCCCGGTGAGAATCCGGGGAGACAGGGTAGCAGGGTACTGGGCATCCCAACTGGGAATTAGCAAGTGCGCCGACATGATGGTGTCAACCCCGGCAGCGATCGCTCCCCGAAATGGCTCTAACTCCAAACTTTCTAACCGCTCTGGACTATGGGCTAAAACTGGTAATGCTAAATGGGAATCTACTGCTGTATCCCCATGCCCCGGAAAATGCTTGGCAGTAGTTAAAACTGGATACCCTTGGCTGCCTTTGATAAATGCCCTTGTTAACTTAGTCACCGTAGCCACATCTTCCCCAAATGCCCGGATATTAATCACTGGATTATCAGGATTATTATTTACATCAACTACCGGAGCAAGTACCCAATTAAGGCCGATCGCTTCTGCTTCTTGGGCAATCACTGCCCCCATTTGGTAGGCATAATCTAGGGCTAGGGTTGGGTTAGTTGGAGCGATCGCTTTAGCGTTCGATCGCAATATCGCCCCCAAAGTCATGGGCGGCGGAAACCATGTTGCCCCACTGAAACGCTGCCCCACTCCTTCCTCTATATCTGCCGCCATCAGGAGGGGAATTGCCGACCATGATTGCAATTCTTCAGTCCGCACAGCCAGCTCTGCTGCGCTCCCCCCCAGAAAAATTATGCCCCCCACCCCTAGGTCTTGTACCCAATGCTGTAACTTCTGCCGGGGCGGTTCCCAATCAGGGTATTGAATCTGATGGTCAAATAGATAGCCAGATGCTCGCACCACAATCATTTGAGCTACTAGTTGAGCTAAAGATAAATTATCTAAATTTGGTAATTGGGGAGGCAACTTTTGAATCATAAAAATTTGGATAATAATTAGCTAGGGCAATCCTAAAGGATTATGTAATATTTAGCTAGTTTGTGGTTATTATTAGATTAAGGTAAAGAAATGTAAAGATTATCCAGTATTATTTATAAAATTAGCGATGTTATCTAAGTTTTTTTCACAAGTTTTTTCAGATTCTTCGATTTCCAAAATTTCCCAAACTTCTCAACAACTCTGGCAAGCTCTCTGGCAACGTCTGGTTCTGGCTCTAGCTGTGACGGTTATTGCCCTTTCTTGGGTTACTCCCGCCGCCTATGCCTTTGATAACCCAGACTTGCTGCCTCCTCAAAACACCCCAGTTATTGACCTAGCCAACTTTTTACCCAAGGGACAGGAAGAAAACCTAATCCAGAACTTGGCAGATTTTGAGGCAGAGACTGGTTGGAAACTCCGGGTACTGACCCAGTTCGATCGTACTCCCGGTTTATCAGTCAGAAAATTTTGGGGCTTAAACGAAAAAAGTGTATTATTAGTTGCCGATCCTCGCGGGGGAAATATCCTCAACTTCAACGTAGGGGATGCAGTGTACAAACTCCTGCCCCGGACTTTTTGGGTAGAATTACAAACCCGCTTTGGGAATCTCTACTATGTGCGGGAGAATGGGGAGAATGGCTCGATCGTTGAGGCGCTGGAATCCATTAAAACCTGCCTCCAACGGGGTGGCTGTCGAGTTGTTCCGGGTTTACCCAGGGAGCAGTGGATCCTCACCCTCATCACTTCTGTAGTCGGCGGTATTATCTGTGGCTTTGCGGGAATTCCCCGGAAAAAAGGACAAATTTTTGCTTGGCAATGGGCGTTAATATTTTCTCCTTTATGGGGTATCCTTTTCCTTGCCTTTGGCTTAGGCCCCGTAATTACCCGGACTACGGAATGGCTACCTATAGTTAGGAACATTCTAGGATTCCTCCTAGGTGGTGCAGTAGCTTTTCTCTCTCCCTTATTAAGTCAATCTTCCCCTTCTTCAGAAACCTAATTTTAGGTAATCTACAACCAGATAAAAATAATCAAAGAAAGAGTGTCTCCTGAGAAGAAGGCACTCTTTTTAATAAATCTACAAGTTATTCACAAGTAGGGTGTGTTAGCAAAGCGTAACGCACCAATTACCGATAAGTGTTGGTAGGAGTAGGCTTGTAGACAATAAAGCTGAGAACTTGGCACTGCTTCACGTTGTCAAAACCGACTACCCGGACGTAGCAATTGCGGTATTCAGAACGGCAACCATCTACTTCACTCATTACTTCTTGGACAGAACGAGCGCCAAAGAGGGGCAACTTCCATAGAGTCCAGTAACGAACTGTGGGGTCTGAGGTTTCATTAAATTCCACAGCAGGAATGTAGCCTTGATCAAGGATGTATTGGACTTGACGACCAATTTGGGCATCACTCAGGGGGGGGAGGTAGGAAAGGGTCTCAAAACGGAGTTCTTTAGGTAGGGTCTTCATAATTTATTCCTTGAGAAATTCTCAATTTTTAGAGATGTCTGGATAATTTGGGTCTTTGGGCGATTTGAGCGATCGAATTAATCGAGTTAATCGATCTATTCGGCTAAGGGTTCTGAGGACAGGTCAGGAGACATTAGCCCACTTAACTTTTCTAGATGCTGACGGCGGTGAAACATATTAGATTTTTGGATACTCATCTGTACCATCTCTGGCAAAAACTCCGCCACCTCATCTGCTAAGTGTTGACGCACCGTCATAATTCGCAGGGCAGTTTCTGATTCTGCCTGCAACAGCGCCTCTAGATATGCCTCTCCATCTTGGATACTATGGCTGGCTGAAAATTCATTAAGCCATATAGCCAAAGGCGGGTTGGTTTCCGTTAATTGAGCTAATACAGTCCGTAAAGCCTGATAGGTCAAGTAGCTAGTCAAAACCTTGGCAGTTTCCTTGGCAATTTGCTTTAAATCCATGACCTGACCTCAGCCAATATAGTTAGGATTTAAGACTTGGGGATTTTGTTGGTGCAGATTGCCCACGCAATTTCCCCTTGCTTAAATTCTGATAGTTTGAGGATCAGACGGTATCCATGGCCTCAAACTCAAACTTGATTTCTTTCCATAGTTCACAAGCTACAGCTAGGTCTGGGCTCCACTTGCAAGCTTCACGGATGATGTCGCCGCCTTCACGCATGAGGTCACGACCTTCGTTCCGCGCTTGAACACAAGCTTCTAGGGCTACCCGGTTAGCTGTTGCACCCGGAGCATTACCCCAAGGATGGCCTAGGGTTCCACCACCAAACTGGAGGCAGGAATCATCACCGAAGATTTCCACTAGGGCAGGCATGTGCCAGATGTGGATCCCACCGGAAGCCACGGGCATAACGCCGGGCATGGAAGCCCAATCTTGGGTGAAGTAGATACCCCGGCTGCGGTCTTCTTCGATGTGGTCTTCACGCATGAGGTCAACGAAGCCCATAGTGATACCTTTTTCGCCTTCGAGCTTACCAACTACGGTTCCAGAGTGGAGGTGATCACCACCAGACATCCGTAAGCACTTAGCTAAGACCCGGAAGTGGATCCCGTGATTTTTTTGGCGATCAATTACGGCGTGCATAGCTCTGTGGATGTGGAGCAAGACACCGTTACGACGGCACCATTTAGCAAGGGAAGTATTAGCTGTGAAACCACCAGTTAGGTAGTCATGCATGATGATGGGAGTACCAATTTCTTTGGCAAATTCAGCCCGTTCCATCATTTCTTCGCAGGTAGGTGCGGTTACGTTCAGGTAGTGACCCTTGATTTCGCCGGTTTCTGCTTGAGCTTTCTCGATGGCTTCTTGCACAAATAGGAAGCGATCGCGCCAACGCATGAAAGGTTGGGAGTTGATATTTTCATCATCCTTGGTGAAATCTAGACCACCCCGGAGAACTTCGTACACAGCCCGACCGTAGTTTTTAGCAGATAGACCCAATTTAGGCTTAATGGTACAACCCAAGAGAGGACGACCGTACTTGTTCAATTTATCCCGCTCAACCTGAATCCCGTGGGGAGGTCCTTGGAAGGTTTTGAGGTAAGCAATAGGAATCCGTAGATCTTCTAGACGTAAAGCACGAAGAGCTTTGAAACCAAATACGTTACCAACCAAGGAGGTGAGCAAGTTGGTGACGGAACCTTCTTCAAATAAATCTAAAGGATAAGCAATAAAACAAATAAATTGGTTATCTTCACCGGGAACTGGCTCGATGTCATAGCAACGACCTTTGTAGCGATCTAAGTCGGTCAGGAGGTCTGTCCATACGGTTGTCCAAGTACCAGTGGAGGATTCCGCAGCTACAGCAGCACCAGCTTCTTCTGGAGGAACGCCGGGCTGGGGTGTTACCCGAAATGCGGCTAGAATATCTGTATCTTTAGGAGTATATTCTGGTGTGTAGTAGGTCAGGCGATAATCCTGCACACCAGCACTGTAGCCTTTAGTTTGAGTTTTTGATTGCGTATAAGTCATATCTTCCTTCCCCAGAAATTACCGAGTGTTAATTAAACTTAATGTTTTGCAGGTATGTTGTAGGTTTTTTCTATATAAATATTCAAGAATAAATACTCAAGGATATTCTAAAACCATCTTCTAGAACCACTACGATCAGTTCTATTTGCGGGTGCAACACTACACCCTAAACCTCTTTCTATAGCTGCTCTTCCTAGGGCTAACTAGAACACTGAACAAGAAAACTGAAAATCAAAAATTCTGAAAAGTTGGTTAGCCTAGCAGGGATTTCTAAAGGTTTTATTTTTTACTTGCGTAGTTAATATATCAGTTATTGATCCCCCAAAACTTCAAATGTTTTCTCAGAATATTTAATTAAGTTAATAAGTTTTTCAAATATGACTTTATGTGAAGATTCATTACGCCATCGAATCTCTGGATTGTCTATCGGACATTTTGGTGGACTGACTAACAATAGCTATACAATGAACATTTTTATCCGTGAGATACCCATGAGAGAATAAGGATTGATGGAATTATTGGTAATTACTTGACTAAATACAATTTTGATTATATTTTAGCAATGAAAGTAAAATAAGCTAGGCAAAGTCTGTAAAAAATTTATGACAAGAGCATTGTTAAGTAATTTAGTGATCGTTTTGGGTTTATCCGTTTCAGTCGTTGCATGTACTGCTACTTCTAGTAAGCCAAGTGCCTCAACAAGTTCTACTCCACAGGCAGCCGCTTCCTCCCCTACATCTGCTGCTTCTCCCACTGCATCTACGGTAACTGCAAGTACACCCGCAAGCTCTAGCCCAACGACAGCTAAACCAACAGATAGTTCTCCTGATGTAGTGCGCGTTTCAGTTATTAACAACAGCGGTAAAACCTTAAATGCAGTTTATCTGTCTCCTCCTACCAAAAAAATTTGGGGGCAAAATGAGATTACTGAACCATTACCCGATCGTGGAAAAGCTGATTTTGAATGGAAGCGCTCTGATTATAAAGGTGTTGAAGCTGGATGTCTATTTGAGGTTAGAGTCGAATACGCTGATGGTAAAGACACTGAGTTAGATGCGATGGATATTTGTAAAACCCCAGCGATTAATTTGAACTAAAACGATTATAGTTATCCAATAATAATCATTTCTTGTCTACTTATCTACCAGGCTTTACCAAATTTTGTTGGCAGTGACTTTATTTATCAAAGCCTATCTAAAGATAAGTATTCAAGAATTAATACTATTTTTTGTTTTTAAATTAAGTTGGGACAAAAGACCTAAATTCTATAATCGTCCCTTGGGTATAAACGGAAAAAGCAATATCTGAGCGATCGCATCAACAAGCTCAAGTTGGAACCAGCAAAACAGGAAAAACTAAGGGTGACAGTTTTTTATACTGCCATCTCCTCAACTAACTAAGCATAGCTGACTACTGTAAATTGCTCAGGGGTCAAAACCACATTTTTGTAGGTAAATTCTCCCCACTAAATGAGAGTTAGGAATTGCTAGATCAATGGCATAACCTTCAGGATTTTGATAACATTCCACGATCGTGCCTTGGGTAGCTTTCGGAATAACCGTGTCATCAAAATCGGCGGGAACATCAATTAGGGTATCGTAGAGTTTAGCTTTCATAATCGAGGAGCTAACCTTCTAGGTGATGCTAGGATAGGATTATTACTTACCTTGAAATCTAAGATATGCCTAAATATCTAACCATGAGTGAAGCTCAACGAAAATTTTTAGAGCTACCGAATGAATTAACGGATGAACCAGTAATTATTACTAGGAATGGTCAGCCTGTGATGGCGGCGATTAGCTATGATCAGCTTACATCTTTGTTGGAAACCTTAGATATTCTTGCAGATTCTGAGTTTGCAGAACAGTTGGGGGAGAGTATGGCTCAGGCAGTACGGGGAGAGACTGTTAGCTGGGAGGAAGCTAAAAGTAAATTAGGATTATAATTTATCTGCCCTATGGAATACGAAATCCAACTAACGCCCTTTGCAGTAGAAATGCTGGGTAATGTAAAAGATAGACGGGAGCAGCAAGCTCTGAGCGATCGCATCGACAAGCTCAAATCTGAACCAGAAAAACAGGGAAAACCTTTAGTAGATAAACTTCAGGGCTATCTTAGCGTGCGGGCTGTTGGTCAGCGTTACCGGATTGTTTATCGAGTTGTTGAAGATCGGGTGATGGTTTTGGTTGTGGGAGTTGGTAGGCGGAAAGATGGCGACAAAAGGGATGTTTATAGAGTTATGGCACGTTTATTAGAGGATTAGTTGGCTCGTATTAGAGGATGAGTTAGCTCGTTTTGTTTGTATCATTTTGAAAAATTCCTAGGAAGTTCTGTATTGTCATTTCTAATAAAATACATTTATAATACAAGTGGGCAATACAAAATAATCCCTAGGGGAAAATACAAATGAGTTTGACAGTTGAGGAAATTCGGGCGGCGATCGCATCCCTAGTAGCCACGGGAGAAAATCCAACTCAAGTGAAAGTCCGGGCAGTCTTGGGCAGAGGCAGCTATGCCACTATTAATAAGGTTTTGCGGGAGTGGCGGCAGGAGAAAAATTCGGAACCCAGTGAAGTTGGGTTAGCGAATCAATATAGCAAAAGTATGGATGCTAATGAGCTTTTGAGTCTTTATGCTGATGGAGAACGGGATTTCTCAGAGATTGATTTGAGTGAAGTATTTTTGGTTGATGCAGTTTTACCGGCGATCGATCTCAGCAGTGCCGATCTCCGAGGAGCCAACTTAACGAAAATTAACCTCCGAGCTGCAAATCTAAAAGGTGCAAATCTTAGTAATGCTAATTTACAAGGAGCTGATCTTAGTGGTGCTGATCTAACAGGAGCTTTATTACAAAATGCTGATTTGACAGGAGCAGACCTTAGAGGTGCAAGATTAACAATAGCACAGCTACAAGGGGCAAAACTTTCTGGAACTAATCTAGTAGGAGCTTATCTAGCTCAGACTGATTTATCCAATGCCGATTTATCCAACTCTAATTTAAGTAGAGTAATTTTTACTGGTGCTAAGTTACAAGAAGCTAATTTGAGTGGTGCTAATTTGGATAGTGCCATCTTTAATCAAGCCGATTTACAACTTTCTAATTTAAGCGGTGCTAATTTGAGTGGATTTCACTTAAGTCATGTTAATCTAAGTGGTGCTAATCTAAGTAGTGCTAATTTGAGTAGTGCTAATTTGAGTAGTGCCAATTTAAGTGGTGCTAATTTAAGTGGTGCTAATTTAAGTGGTGCTAATTTGAAAAATTCAAATCTTATAGAAACTGACTTTAGCAATGCTAACTTAGTCACCGCTAATTTTGAAAAAGCAAACTTATTGATGGCAAATTTATCTAAAGCAGATTTAAGTTATGCTTGCCTCCAAGAGGTTAATTTAGATAAATCTAATTTGAGTGAAGTAGTTATAGATGGAACTGACTTCTCTCACTCTAGCCTTCAGAATGCAATATTAAAAAATGCAGTATCTAATACTATTAACTCTATAATAAATCTAAATTCTGTGAATTTACGTGGTGCAGATTTAGGCGGAGCTAATTTATATAGGGCAATTTTTAATCGAAGTAATTTAGTAGAAGCTAATCTTAGTGGAGTTAGCCTGATTGAGGCTACATTTACTCTGGCAAATATAAGTAGAGCAAAACTTAATGGCGCAAATTTACAAAAAGCTAACCTAACGCAGGCAACAATTATGGATGCTGATTTAACGGGGGCAGATTTAAGTGGAGCGAATTGCGATCGAACTAATTTTCTTGGTTCCAACTTGCAGGATGTTAACTTTACTGGAGTAATAAATAAAGCATCAGCACTCCTTCCCGATAATTTATAAATTGGTATAGGTATCCAAAGGTAAATCATAATGGCAACTCAAACTACACTACCTCTAGACACTTGGTTAGCAATTCCTTGGCAGGAGTATGAGAAGGCGATCGCATCTCCTGTGTATGAAAAAGCCAAAAGTTATTATTATCAAGAACACGCCAGAATTGAAATGTCACCAGTTAGCTTAAGTCATGGGCGAGATCATATATTTATTGTTATGGCAGTTGGTTTATTTGGCATAGTTAGGGTGATTCCTATGACTGGTTTGGATACTTGCACCTTTCGGAAGGCTGGGTTCAGGGAATGTCAGCCCGATGCAGCTTACTATTTAGGAGCAAAAGCTAACTTGATGACCGTTGGTACAGGAATTGTTAATCTTAATCGCTATCCTGCTCCAGATTTAGTTATTGAAGTCGCAAAAACTTCTCTGTTAGATGATTTAGGGACAAAGCGATCGCTCTACGAAGAAATGGGCGTGGGGGAATATTGGATTGTTGATGTGAATAAATCAGAAATTATTGCCTACACGATGGCCGATCAAGGCAGCAGAAAAATTAGCGAATCTATAGTTTTACCGGGGCTGCCCTTAAATTTGTTATCTGAAGCCCTCGATCGCAGCCGTACCAGTGATCAATCTCAAGTTCTAGCTTGGCTGTTGTCTCAATTTAATAATTTATAACTGCCTTAAAGCAGGCATCTTTTTATAGTTTACTCAAGGCGATCGCTAAACCTTGGCAAACTCCCGTGAGAAAATCTAAATCTAAAGTATCAAGGCGATCGCTCTCCTTGTGGTAGTGAGGATTTCGCATAAAAGCCGTATCCGTCACCATCAAAGCTGGATAACCTGCATCCCAAAAAGGTACATGATCACTCAGGCGAGTTGCCGGAATCGGTAGCCCCCGATTAGGGACTGGCAACCACTCACAGGGAGTTCCAGAATTACGGATAGCCTTACCCATTTTGATCAAGTCTGGCAAAAGAGTAAGATTGCCAATCAGTGCAATAAAATCCCCCGTGTTGGGGTAGAAGCGCTCTAGGCCAGCCGGATAGGTTTGAGAATGGGGAGTGCGATCGCAGTAGCCCAGCATTTCCAAAGACAACATAATTCGCACTTGCTGCCCCTGAGATTTCAAAGTTTCCACATAGGCTGCACTGCCGAGAAATCCATACTCTTCTAGATCAAAAGCAATCAACTGGACAGGATACGGCAAAGGTTTGGCTGCAAAAATCCTAGCCAATTCCAGCAAAGCTGCTACCCCTGTACCGTTGTCATCCGCCGCCGGAGAGTTGGGAACTCCATCGTAGTGAGCGCCGATGATAATTAGGGGTTTGTGATTGTATGCCGGATTTACTGCTGGTAAATTTAGAATTAGATTTTTATGGACTTGTCCGGCATGGTTAAACTCATGAATTGTAACTTCTCCCCAGAGGGATAATTGCTGACGGATATAGGTTTGGACATAAAAATGCCCTCCACTAGCAAGATAGGGATGGCGCTCCCGGACAATTTCTTGAAGATGCTCTAATAAGTTAGCTTGTAAATTAGCTAGTAGATGATCCGACATATTTTAAGTTATAAATAGTTACTGAAATGAAAAGAATATTCCAAGGGAAAGAACAACTGCCAATAGCTTTGGAGGAGCCATTTTCCCATAAAAACTGACAGGGCGGCGCCTAGGGCGAGGAAAGGGCCAAAGGGAATCGGCTGCCGTCGATCAATCCAACCCAAGGCGATCGCCCCTCCCCCCAAGAAAGCTCCCAAAGCACAGGCCAAGAAACTACCGACTAGTAGATATTTCCAGCCCAACCATGCTCCCATCATAGCTGCCAGTTTACTATCTCCACTGCCCATTGCTTGCTGTCCTAGGGCAATAGAAGCAGCTAGAGCGATCGCTTCAAAAAGCCAAATCCCCACCACTGCTCCCTGAATTCCCATCATTAGTTGGGGAATTGCTCCTTGAGCCTGAAATCCCCAGCCTAGCTGAAACCCTAAGCCGACTAATAATCCCGACTTGGTTAGGGCATTGGGCAGGGTCATCGTATCTAGATCGATCAAGGCTAAGGCAAGTAACCAGCTTAAAAAAGCCCAGTAACCTAAGGTTTCTAAAGAAATTCCAAAATACTGGAATACAAGGAGGAAAATTATGCCCATGCTGGCCTCTACCAGAGGATAACGGGGAGAAATTTTTACACCACAATGGCGACACTTGCCCCCCAAGCGCAACCAGCCAATAATTGGCATATTTTCTGATTTCCCTAATCTATGGAGGCATTGGGGACATCGAGAAGGGGGGTGAACAATTGATAAGCCGGCGGGAATACGATATATCACCACATTCAGAAAGCTACCGATCGCACTACCCAAGGCAAAGACAATCAACCAAATCATTCCCGTTAATAATATTTCCATGTTTTACTAGGTTCAGCATAATTTGGGAGTGTGAATACTTGGGCAACTTCGTTGGGGATAAAATATAAACCAGCAATTTGTCGATCGCTATTCACTCCTATCTGCACTCGAAAACTATCCTTGGCAAACTGACAAACAATAATAAATACTTCCCTGCCCCCCAGAATTTGCCGGGTGACATCCTTGATTTCCTGAAAGTTGCCCAAATCCTGAGTAATGGCAGTCCATGCCTGCTGGAGTTGCTCTGTAGTAACATTCCTGAGCATTTCCGGGCTAAAATTGGTGGCTGCCTCCGTAAACTTGCCTTGGACAAGCTGATTTACAAGGGTAAGGGCAATCGCCTGATGGTCAGGGGCAGCAGCATTATTGATCGGGGTGCGGTTAGTCATGGCAACCATCGGTTTGGGGTGAAGACTAATCGTTATTACCAAAACTAGTCCTAAAGTCAAGAGACTCAGGAGGAGATTTCTAAAGATGAGCGATCGAGTCAGAAAATTCATGATTACTAGAGTAATAATTGATAAAAATGTCCCACAGGCCCCGTACCAGAGCCGATCGCTAGGGAATGTTTTAATGCCTCTGTAACGTAATTCTTCCCAGCTAGGGCGGCTTCCAAGGGAGATTTACCTAGGGCGAGGTTGGCAGCGATCGCACTACTCAGAGTACAGCCTGTGCCGTGGGTATGCTGAGTATCTACCATCGTAGTTTGGAAAACCTGAAAATCCTCCCCATCAAACCACACATCCACCCCCCGCAAATCTCCCGCCATACTTCCGCCTTTAACCAAGACATTTTTTGCCCCTAGATAATAGATATTCCGAGCAGCATTTTGCATATCTTCAAGGCTGTAAATCTCTAGTTCCGCCAAAATCTGGGCTTCGTAACGGTTGGGAGTCACAATTAATGCTTGGGGAATTAGATGATCTCTGAGAGTAGCGATCGCCTCATCAGCAATCAACTGCGCCCCTGTCCGGGACACCATCACTGGATCTACAACTAATTGAGTCAACCCTAAAATCTTTACCTGTTCAGCAACTGCCTTAATAATCTCTGGGTTGAGCAACATCCCTGTTTTGGCAGCATCCACTCCAATATCCCCTACCACTGCCTCTAGTTGTGCCACTACAGATGCGACTGGTAGGGCATCTACCCGTGTCACCCCTAAAGTATTCTGAGCTGTAACACAGGTCAGCGCACTCATCCCGTGGACGCAATGAAAAGCAAAAGTCCGCAAGTCAGCTTGGATGCCAGCACCACCACCACTATCAGAACCGGCAATAGTGAGGGCTGTAGGAATTTTAGAAATATTCATTTCAAACTTATTTGAGCTTTATATAAGCGATCGCTGCCCGCCAGATGAGGGTTTCCTGTCCTGCAATCTTCAGACAAAGGCAATCTGAATCCTGCCAAGCCAATTTACCCGCCAAGACATCATTAGTGAGTAGTTTTACTTCAATATCTCTTTTATCCTTAATAAAACCTTGAATCAGTCGTATACTAGGTAGCCCGGTTTGAAATTCAGCCATAAATTCATCCTTCCCTCATAACAGCATCACCAGAAAATACTACAATTATTTTGGAGTGTCTAAACAAAACTATGGAAATTAAGTTTACTAAGTATCACGGTCTGGGCAATGACTTTATTTTAATTGACAATCGTTCGTCTCATGACCCCTTAATTACTCCAGCCCAGGCAGCAGTATTGTGCGATCGCCATTTTGGGATCGGGGCAGATGGGGTGATTTTTGCCCTCCCCGGTACAGAAGGTTGTGATTATACTATGCGAATTTTTAACTCTGATAGCTCAGAATCAGAAATGTGCGGTAACGGGATTCGCTGCATGGCCAAATTTGTCGCCGATCTAGAAGGCAAAACTCAACCCTTTACCTATACTATCCAGACCCTTGCCGGGGTGATGAAGCCAGAACTCCTGACCGACGGTAATATTACTGTAGATATGGGTTTGCCCCATCTCCTGGCGGAAGAAATTCCGACAACTTTAGGAGATATTGGTACTAAAGTAGTGGAAGTCCCTCTAGGGGTAGCGGGGCGATCGTGGTTAGCTACCTGTGTCAGCATGGGTAATCCCCACTGTATTGTTTTTGTAGATGATGTCCAGAGTATTGATTTAAGGGCGATCGGTCCCCAGTTTGAAAACCATCCAGTTTTTCCCCAACGGACTAATGTGGAATTTATTGAAGTTGTTGCCCCCGACTACCTAAAAATGCGGGTATGGGAACGGGGCGTAGGGGCGACTCTTGCCTGTGGGACGGGAGCTTGTGCCACGGTGGTGGCCGGTGTATTAACCAGAAAAAGTAACCGTGCCTGTACGGTAGAACTTCCCGGTGGCTGCTTGCAAATTACTTGGTCAGAGGAAAGCGGCCGCCTGCAAATGATAGGGCCTGCCCAAGCTGTATTTACTGGTAGTGTGACAATTTAGGAGGGGGTGCAAGGCCTTACGCTCTCACCCCTAGCGGTTAATAGCATAATTTAATTAAATTCTCACATAATCTTCCCGGAATTAACCTATTAAGAAATCTCAAAGTATGGCAATCTATCAGATCAAAGAAAATGGACAACTTGCAGAAATGAAAGCACAACCCTGTGATTCTGCCCATTCCCTACAGCAACTCCTAGGCCATAATTCTAGTCTTTTGGCTGGGGAGCAGATTGATCCTTTTGACCCCCGCCGTTGGTTGTCGATCGCCACCCAGTTACCCGTACCATCAGCAGTCTACGATGAAGAACGGGGGGTAGTTGACCATTTATTTGTAGATCAAGATGCCATGCCAACTCTGGTGCAGGTAGTCAGCAGTGACAGTAATAATTTTTGGGGATTACCAATAGCTAAATTATTGGATTATGCGGCTCACGGGGTAAGTTATTGGTCAATTTCCTATCTACAGGATCATTTTATTAGCTACTGGCGTGACCAAGGTAGGGAGGCAGAAAGTGTCTTACAGGATTTCTTGGAGTCGGCACTGGGGGCAGACTTAGCCTTTGACCCCGATGGCCAACTTTTTTGGCAGCAGTTGCAGGAGAACCTCAGCCAAGGAAAAATCCGGTTGGTCTTGATTAGCGATCGTATTCCCCCGCCCTTACAGCAATTAGTGGAATTTCTCAATCAGCAGATGGATCATGCCGAAGTCTTGGCCGTAGAAATTAATCAGTACGCCAGTGATAATGGAAAGATTATTATTCCTAAATTAATTGGCATCACCCCCAGCAGCGAGAAGAAATCCATTAGCCCCAGACCGGGCAGTCAGTGGGATGAAGTGGCTTTTTGCCAAGAACTCCGGGCTAGGGAAGCCACGGATAGTCTAGTTGTAGCCCAACGGCTCCTAGAATGGGCAAAGGCAAGAAAGCTGCATTTGCATTGGGGTAAGGGGCGTATAGATGGTTCTTTCTCCATAGTTCTCAAGCAGGAGATGGGAACCTATGCGGTGCTAACGGTAGGCATGAGTAGATTATTTAATGATTTAAAGCTGCAATTTGGGGTTCCCCTCACTACTACTACCTTTCAGCAAGAGGAAAAGCGGAAGGAACTCCTCCATCGGTTTCCCAAAATTCAAGGGATGAGAATTGTTGAAGATGCTCAATCTCTGAGTTGTTTTGTTTCTTCTCGCCATGCTGAAGCAGCCTTAGAGCAGGTATTTCAGACTATTGACTGGATTGTTTCGGAACTTCAAGCCTAATCAAGAGTGGTGGGTAATATCCCCTAACCAAGAGTGGGGGGCAATGCTCACTCTACTACTTCTATACCCTAGGCGATAAATCTATGGCACATTTAACCCAACGACGTACCCAAAATATTAGTGGTGATTTCTATGTAGATAGTAGCTGTATTGATTGTGATACTTGTCGCTGGATGGCTCCAGAGATTTTTAATGAGCAGGATGGCCAATCTGCTGTTTATCAACAACCCACTAGTTCTCCAGAACGGGCAGCCGCAATGCAGGCTCTGCTGGCGTGTCCCACTGCGTCGATCGGGACTGTAGCCAAACCGAGGGATATTAAGGAAATTCAAGCTCAATTTCCCCTCTTGGTGGCAGAAAATGTCTACCATTGTGGTTACCATGCCGAAAGTTCCTTTGGGGCAGCGAGTTATCTTATTCAGCGTCCAGAGGGAAATATTTTGGTGGATTCACCCCGATTTGCACCGCCTTTGGTGAAACGATTGGAGGATATGGGGGGTGTGCGGTATTTATATTTAACTCATCGAGATGATGTGGCAGATCATGAAAAATTTCATCAACACTTTCACTGCGATCGCCTCCTCCACCAAGATGATATAACTGCTAACACTCAACAAGTAGAAATTCAACTCCAAGGTACAGAACCTTATCAATTAGCAGAAGATTTATTAATAATTCCAGTTCCCGGTCACACCAAGGGACACACGGTATTACTCTATCAAAATAAATTTCTATTTTCGGGCGATCATCTGGCCTATTCCGAACGGCTGCAACACCTCTACGCTTTTCGGGATGCTTGTTGGTATTCGTGGGCGGAGTTGGGCAAATCTATGGAAAAATTAGCAACCTACGATTTTGAGTGGGTACTTCCCGGTCATGGCCGGAGATTTCATAGCGATCGTCTTACGATGCAACACCAGATGCAAAAATGTCTGGAATATATCCATCAATCCTAGTTATGCCGATTCAAATTGCCCAGAGCGATCAAGAAATTAGCTCCTGCTTTCCAGTAATGCAGCAACTTCGCCCCCATTTAGACCCAGAAGAATTTGTGGCTAAAGTTCGTAGGCAACAGCAAGGAGGTTATCAACTAGCTTTTTTGGCTACAGAAAATATAGAATCAGGGCAGGTTAAGGCAGTAGCAGGATTTCGGATTTCTGAATGTTTGTCTTTTGGGAAATTTCTGTATGTGGATGATTTAGTAACTCAAGAGGGCGATCGCTCCCAAGGCTACGGGGAAGAACTTTTACAATGGTTGATTAATCATGCCAAAGAACAAAACTGCCAAGAATTTCACCTAGATTCTGGAGTTCAACGCTTTGCTGCCCATCGCTTCTACTTTCGCCAGCGTCTAACCATCACCTGCTATCATTTCGCCCTCAAACTCTAGAATAGTTAACGTGTCCCTAGGTGCTGCTTAACTAAGTCATAGAAATGCTTGATGGGGGGAATTTCTAAGCGATCGCTCGTGGTGACTAAGACTACTTGGCGGCTAAAAGGGACAGCCTGATGATTTTTGAGGGGTTCCGTGATGATCGATCGCACGGCAAGAGTCGGATCGTCTATAGCTTCTAGCATTGCCGATTGTGGCAGCAGGGCAATCATTTTACTCTGGCGGACTACTCCCCGAAACGCATCAGGAGTATTTAGTTCCAAAGCAGCATGGAGATCAACCCCTAGCAAAGAAAATTGTTCTTGAATAATTCGCTGCATCCCGTAGCCATGCTTGAAAACCACTTGGGGATAAGGGGCAATTTCTGCCCAAGAAACTAGCTTAGATGCCGCTAAGGGATGATCCGCGGCCATTAATACCTCGATCGGTTCATCAAAGAGCTTTTCCACCACCATTTCCGCATTATTAGTCAGATAACGATTATTCATGACGATCGCCAGATCTACCAGCCCATCCTTAAGGACTTTCAACGCTCGATCGCTCCCCAGCGCCGTCACCCGTAGCTGTACTTGGGGAAAATCGGTACAAAATCTCTGCAACACTTTGGGCAGGTGGTAAGCGCACACGGAATGAATCGCCGCCACACAAAGTTCTGGTTGTTTACCCTCCCGGAGTTCTACTAATTCTTGGGTAGCATTACGCCAATCTTGGCAAATTTTCCGGGCATAGCGGAGTAATCGATCGCCAGCGATCGTGGGTTTAGCATAATTACTACGATGAAATAGGGGTAGACCTAATTCTGTTTCCAAAGCTTGCACTTGGCGACTAATGGTAGATTGGGTCACTTGGCACTTCTGGGCTGCCCGTTGAAAACTCCCAGTTTCTGCCACTGCCAAAAAAGCCTCTAACTGCTCAATACGCATTAATTAACTAGCCAAATTACAAAGAGGGCGTAGTTGAATCTATCTGATTTGCTTTCCCCACTTTGTAGCAGAACGTACTGTTGGCCGAGGTAATACCCCATGTGGAGTGATTAGCCCGAAACTTGACATTTAGCCTATATGATCTATAGTGACATTAGATAGAATCTTTAAATCCAATATCATAGTCATTTTGTGTCGTTTAAACAGAATTTCGGTAAACCAATGACCATTCTACCTCAAGACTCCAACGAAGACCAAATGGCTAATTTTAGTAAATTTGCCAAAAAGATGAGTGTAACTGCAAAAAAACTAGAAACTGCTAGGAACACTTTACATATAAAAGACTTTCAAGCTGGTATCGAAACCTTACGCCAAGAGTTTACTCAGTTAGAAAACCGGGAAGAATTTATAGAAAATCTAGAAGCCAGTTTGCGAAAATTACGGGAGCAGGTAACTAATCTAGACTATCCAAGAGAACTAGAATCTGCCCTGAAAGAGCAAAATTTACCTTTTACAGGAACTTTTCCTAATTACGAAATTCCGCCTTTTAAATTGTCAGTTGATATTAATAAATTGACGGCTCGACTCAGTATGGGTAAGAAAAGTCGGCAGGCTGGTAGCCTTTCCCCAACCTCCCTATCGCAATGGATACGCGAAGATTATAAAAAATTAGTTAATAGTAAGTTCAATCAAGAGCGGTTTTTTAAGGAACTCCTACAAGCCTATCGCTACCTAACTAAATCTGAATGGCGTTTACCGGTATTAATTAAAGATGTGTATGGGGTTTTGACAATTAAAGCAGAAGCCAAGCAGGAATACTCTGAATCACGATTTATGTTTGATCTCAGCCGTTTACTAGATCAATATGAAATCAAATACACAGAGCGTGATGGCAGTAAATACATTTTCGATCTTAGTCCTCATAAAGAGCCAGTCAACAACTATACAGTCGTGAATGAATCTGGTCGAGAAAAAGCGATCGGCAATCTGATTATTCGTAAGATCGAGGAGTAATTCATGTCTATAGGAATTTCAGATTTACATTTATTAAGTGAGGGAAAACCGCCAGAAACAGAAGAAGTGCTTAAGTTAATGACCTTAGGCAGAAAATCATGGCTAGATTATATTCGTGAACGCTATTTGCAAAACTACATAGCCAAAGGTGGCAGCAAAATCAAAGTCTTGGTTGGTGAAAAGGGTGCAGGCAAGACTCATCTGGTGAGAGCAGTGCTTGCTGATGCGAAGGATTTAGGCTATCAGACTGCATATTTGTCTGCTTATAAGTGTCGCCTTAGTGATTTGCCTACTTTATATCAAGAGGTTGCTAAACAGGTTGTAGGAGAGCATTTAGTTAGGGGCTTGTGCTTGCAAATTGCTAAACAAATCGATGAAACAACTGAATATGACGGCTCTAGTGTGTTTTCATCTTATATCTATGACAAATTTCCTACTCCGAAAATGGCTGATGATAAGGTACAAGAGAAGATTGCCCAGTTTTTTAGGAATACTGACTTGAGTTCATCTTTTAAGGCTTTTGGTTATAGAGTAGCCAATAACCGAATGGTTAATCAATCTACAGAAAATATAGAGATAGCCTGTGATTGGCTAAAGGGCTTACCTGCTGATCGCGAAGTTAGCAAACATAGAAAAGGTCTTTCTTTGTATGGGAAGCTAAATAGAACTAATGCTAGAGACTGGCTAAACTCCCTAGTCTTGCTGTGTAAACTAGCGGGATACAAAGGTTTGGTGATTGGTATTGATGACTTGGAAGCGATTATGGAGAAAGCTAATACAGGTAGATATATTTATTCCAAAAATCAAGCTCTTGACACCTGTGAGTTAGTACGTCAGCTAATTGATGATACAGAAGTTTTGAGCGGATGTCTTTTTCTTTTGAGTGGGAGAAGGGATATCATCGAAGACAATAATAGGAGTTTCCGTTCTTACAATGCTCTGTGGGCTAGATTACAAATAGGCTTAGCTGACTATAGTAAATTTAATCCCTTTGCTGATTTGGTAGATGTAGATAAGCATTTAGCAGCAGAGGATAGATTTTTACTAAAGATTTTTGAACACATAAAGGTGTTAATAGCTAATCAAGAGAATGATTTTACTCCACCGCCGGGGTATAGAGAAGAAGCTAGCGATTTACAAAAAATGGTTATTGATGCAGTTTGCAGCAAGGGAGGTAAGGGGTGAATCAGGATTTGGCAACTAAGATTATTGAATCATTACGATCGGGAATTCCTACTAGAGATTCAACCCGCAACCTGATAAGTGCTTCTAGCCCTTTACACAAAAAATTTACTAAAGATTTAGAGGAATTGGCTGGCTCTCAAGGTGTTCCCAAAGGGCGATTAATTTGGGGGCAGTTTGGTCAAGGAAAGACCCATGAACTGACTTCTCTTGAGCATAGGGCGATCGATCAAGGGTTCGCCGTTAGTAGGATTACCATCAATCGCCAGCTATCAGGTCAAAGATTAGATCATCTCTACACAAAATTAGCCGACTCTATTCGTACGCCAAACTCAAACTTATTTGGAATCCGCCATGTATTAGACAAAAAAATGCTTAAGGATTTGCCAGATACAAAGATTCAAAATCCGGATCGATACACTCATCCTTTACCTGCAATAATTTTAGAGACTTATTTTAGAGCTGATTCTGAGGATCAGGATAAACTTTATGATTCCATACTTAGGTTCTCAAGTTTCTTTAACTGATATTAAAAGAATTTATAAAAGTTGTTTTCAGCCATCTTTTCCCAAGTTTCAGGAAAGATTTTCCCCTGCCAAGCACTCCAAGTCCTACTTTGAACTGATGGCAGATATGCTGAAGTGGTGCGGGTATAAAGGTTGGGTGATTTTAATAGACGAAATAGAATTGATTCATCGTCTTTCTAAATTGGGTAGGATGCAAGCATATCAAAACCTGAACTGGTTACTCAATTGGTCTGGTTCACAAGTTTTTCCTATTTACACTGTTGGGTCAGTTACAGACAGTTTGATCTCCTTGTGGCTAACTCCTCAGGGGCAGAGCAAACTACCTGATACCGATCTAATTCCCGCTTTAGCCAGAGAGCGGGGCGATGTTGAATCTGAGCAAGCTATGAAGCGTTTTTTTGAGTATGCCCAAGACCATGAGCTTTGCCCGCTTATTGAACGAATGAGTGAGAATGATTTGAGGGACTTGCTGATCAAGATCGCAGAAGTTCATGGAATTAGCTACGGATGGAAACCTGATATTGATGTATCTAGTGTCATTAAATCTCAGGGTAATTCGCCTATACGCCTGTATATAAGAGCTTTGATGGAAACCTTGGATATGAGGTATTTGGGCGATCAAGATTTTGTTCCTCAACTTACCACTCTTGAAGAGTTGAATGGAGGTGAAGATGATTCGTATTTTGATGAGGGAGTGTCAAATGATTACAACCTATCTTCCACCTGATCGCCCAAAGTTATAATTGATTAAGATTAAGAAATTTTGTTAATGCTCAAGCGTCTAGCTGTTTCCTGAATAGATATCAAATGGATTCTATAGATTTAAGCGCATCCCGAAAAGTATTGGCGGCTTCTAGGCGGGAGGTTGGGGCGATCGCCACACATTGAGTTAGTAGAGTTATGTCTAGGTTAATAATTTCTGGAATCTCACTACGGTAAATCAATTCATAACCATTATCTCGCAGGTGATAGAGGGTAAATTCGCCATCTTGCCAAAACCATACTTCAGGGATACCTAACACTTGATATCGTGGTAATTTTTTGGGACCTCCACTAGTAAACACAACTTCAATTACTAAATCAGGTGTAGGTTTGGATATCCCAAAGCAGAAGGATTCATCGGGTTCAACTGAAACTTCGCCTTCACGCTCTTGGGTCATAGAGCCTGTTGGCTCAAACTCGATATTTTGTTCAAGACAAAACAGTCCAATTAGAAAACCAATAAAGCGACTGAAGGATTCATGAGCGCGACCGGGCATAAGAATTTCAATGATGTTGCTGTAATAGAAAAGCCGAATACCCGTAGAATCAGCAAAACCTGCTTGGATTAGTTTAAATTGCTCCCAAGTAATACCTGCATAGACAAATTGTTGATCTTGCTCTTGCTGGCTAGATCTAGCTGTGCGGAGTGGGGTTTGAGTCATTGTGACACCTCCTACCGATTTTAAAATTTATATTACTTAATTGGCAGGATCAGTAGTTTTTATCTCTTCTGCCGGGGGTTTTACTCCACCCATGCGAATCTCTGAACAGAAGGAAGCCATGCTAAAGCCCCCAAAGCGCTTGAGAATACTATGGCGCAACCGGAGATTGGGGCTGGCAAACCAGAGCCGCTCTTCGGAATACATCGTGTCATATTCTGTGATTAGGGTCAGGGCATCATCGCTGCCCATAATGTAGCGTCCAGCCACCGGAGCTTTTTCTGCATAGCCCATTTCTCGTAAAAGTTGACCTTCATTAGGTTTTTCTGGGTCAGGTACAGGGACAAGGACAGTAGAGCCGGAATGTTTTTCCTTATCTTCATCACTGCTGTCCCATTCCATCGAACCATTCCAAACTACCCTTGCACCACCCGTAGCTAGGCTGGGATCAACGTTGTGTTGTTCACAGAGTTTAATTACCTCCGGGTGATCCTTGGGTAAGGTTTCAATTACAATGTCAGACTTGCCACTTTCAGATTGCTTAAAGGCAAGGTGATGGCTGGTGCGCTGACTAAACCACTTCCCACCACTGAGGTCAAAAAACTCTTGAATATCCATACTTTTATACTCCTAAAATTAATATAAAATAAATTCCTAAGCTCCCGTAGGGTGGGCATTGCCCACCTATTGAGATTCTGCTCATCTATTTGGATTGAGGTTGATGATAGTAACAGAAATATCTGATCCTCATTTTCTATCACCTATATTAGATTCCTTATAAGGTGGGCAATGCCCACCCTACAAATTTTACAAATTCTTAGATATTAGTCTCAGAATTTATCAATCCTACCAAGGAATCTAGTCCCTAGTGTAATTCCTGCTTAAATTGCCTCTAGTCTTTGTAAGGAAATAACTGAGGCTTCCGATACTTGTGGATGGGCATCTTTGGCTAAATACTTGAGGGCAGAGCGGCTTTTTTCTGTGTCTAGATTGCCTAGAGCCTCGGCTAGACGTTGACGGACTAGCCAATCGGTGGATTGGGCAAAGCGGAGGATGCTATCTACTGAGGCGATCGCTTTAATTTCTCCTAGGGCAGAGATGGCGGCTTGCTGAATAACTACTTCCTCACTATCTAAGGCTTTAGTTAGTAATTGCTCGGCTCTGGGATCTTTGATATTCCCTAGAGAAACTGCGGCACTAAAGCGGACTAACCATTGAGTATCTTCATAAAAGGCACGGGATAGGGGTTCAAAAGCTCGTGGATCGCCCAAATAACCTAATGCCCCAGCCGCATCTGCCCGCATTCCATAGTCGGGATCGTTTTCTAAAATTTGCACCAAGATGGGGTAACACTCTTCCGTGGATTTGACTCCAAGGGCAAATACCGCCATTGATCGCACTTGTAAGATGGGATCATTCAAAACTTTTTTAATCAATGGCACGACATCAACCGGAGCAAAATCCCGTAGGGAAGCCAAGGCAACCATGCGATCGCTTAACTGAGGACTCTCTAATTTAGCTGCTATTTCCGTTAATCTAGGATCATTCATTGGTATATATTTTAGAGTTATTTTATTTTACAAATCTTTACTTAATTCTAATCTATTAGCTCGATTTAATGTCGGAACTGGTGTTACTGAATAGTAAGATAATGAAGATTCAGATATACATCCCAGTTATTTGTTGAGGAAAATTTTGCAATGAAAGCCACCGAAGCCAAGCTACTCGCCTTTATCAGACAATCTTCTCAATTTGTTATTCCCATTTACCAGCGTACTTACTCGTGGACAGCAAAGGAATGTCAGGAGTTATGGAATGACATACTGCGAACAGGCTCAAATAATGACATCACGGCTCACTTCCTCGGTTCTATTGTCTATATTGAAAAAGGGCTTTATCAGGTATCAAG
>ENA-OBLH01000083-OBLH01000083.1-metagenomes-genome-assembly--contig:-NODE-83-length-32395-cov-3.70275_pt1 | contig 32395 bp, 31 predicted proteins | sample MGYA00153382_OBLH01 | MGnify analysis MGYA00153382
CGAAGCCCTCTCGATCTCCATCTCGCCGCTGTTGCGTAGCGCAGCGGCAAGCTGGCGGCCGGACGCGCCGGCACCGTAGATGAGAACGCGACGCTCGTGACCTCTGGGCACGACATCGCCGAGGAGCGAACGTGCATAGGTCCGGCTAGCAGTCACCAAAAGAAAGAGCAGCAGCGGCTGAATGATGCCCACCGTGCGGGGTGTGTCAGAGACCTCAAGAAAGGTGAAGATTGCTGCGTAGAGGAAGCCATATACGAGACAAGCCCGCGCGATCGCAACCAGCGCGTCGAGCCCCAAATAGCGAAAGAGCGCGTGATATAGGCCGAATGCCCAGAATATCGGGAGCGCGCCCAGCGACGCGACGATCGCCAGATACCTCAGTCCGCCAATATCCGGAACCACGCCCAGCCGCAGATAGAAAGCGAGCCAAACCGTCAGCAAGCAAATCGCACTGTCGATGACGACTGCCAACACCCGCTTGGCCAGCCGTGGCATCTCGACAAGATTAGCGACTACTGCCGTTCTGAATGGCATCGCAGTCAGCGCCCCGCCGAGGCGGACCCGCGACGCCGCATGTCATCGTCAACGCCGAAAGCATCCGCCCGCTCTTCGGACGCTTCGAACAAGACATGGCCGATCACTGTTGCTGCCCGCGCGATCTCATCCGCAGTCAGTGTCGGATGAACAAGCATCATCACGCTCGTTTCGCCAAGTTCGCGCGCTATCGGGAGCGACCGGGAGGGTCGCATGTCGGTGCCATCGAAGGCACGCTCAAGATAAACCTCCGAGCATGATCCAGTGAAACAAGGAACTCCACGCTCGTTCACTTCCGCAACGATCCGGTCGCGGTTCCAGCCCGCCCGCAGCCGTTCGGGGCGGACGTAAAAGTAAAATTTGTAGTTGGCATGACGGCTCGTTGCATCGTCAACAAAGTGTCCAGTCTGCGACTCGCGGATGACGCCGGCCGGACCGGCAAAGGGGGCAATCGCGCTCCGTAGAATGGCGGCGTTATCGGCACGTGCCGACGTCCAGGCCGACATCCTACGCAATTGAATCGAACCGATAACGGCCTGCATTTCGATCATACGCCAGTTCGTGCCAAAGCTGTCGTGCAGCCATCGAAATCCCGGCCCATGCTCGCGCTCGTAGACCGCTTCCCAGCTTTTGCCGTGATCCTTGAACGACCACATCTTCGACCAGAGGTCCCGGTCGTTCGTCGTTACCATGCCCCCTTCACCGCCGGTGGTCATGATCTTGTCCTGGCAGAACGACCAGGCGCCGACATGGCCTATCGAGCCCACGCTCTTTCCTTGGTAAAGCGCGCCGTGCGCCTGCGCGCAGTCCTCGACCACCTTGATCCCCCGCGTCTCCGCAAGCGCCATGATCGGCCCCATGTCTGCCGGCCACCCGCCCAAGTGAACGACGATGATTGCACGACTGCGGTCCGTGAGCACCGCATTGATCGTTTCCGCCGCTATGTTTCCGCTCTCAGGATCTACGTCGGCAAATATGGGACGCGCTCCTGCATTGACGACACAGGACACCGACGCGAGGAAAGTACGGGGCGTCACCACCACTTCGTCGTCGGATCGACCACCGTTTGCCCGTCCGATTCCTAGCCCATGAAGAGCCAAATCGAGTGCGACCGTTCCGTTGGCGACGGCAATGGCATGAGAGGTCCCGGCCCAGCGCGCAAATTCCGTTTCGAACTGACGGCCGCTACTGCCCGTCCAATAGTTCACCTTATTGGATCGAATTACGTTGGCTACTGCTTCAGCCTCCTCTTCAGTGAAGCTCGGCCAAGGTGAGACATTCGAATTTTGCATTTCTTGCTCTGAGTAGCTGCCGACCAGCGCACCTAGAGCGCTTTGGCGCATTCGACAACTCCTTACCATCGGCGTTGCTCAGGAACTCTCGTGTCCGCGTTAGCGGCTCGAGCACCTTATTTGGGCATATCGTTGCCCATAAACCTCGACATCGTTGCCTCGCCAGGGGCAGACACACCGTCACGACGGATGACCTTGCTTGCCGTCAGCCGCAGAATTTTGAGATCGAGCCAAAAGCTCTTATTGTCGATGTACCAGATGTCCATCGCAAACCGGTCCTTCCAGCTCACTTCATTGCGTCCGTTTACCTGCGCCCATCCGGACAAGCCGGGGCGCACGAGATGGCGCCTGTCCTGCTCCGGCGAGTAGAGCGGCAGATAGTCCATGAGCAGCGGGCGCGGGCCAACCAGGCTCATATCTCCTCTGATGACGTTCCACAGCGCCGGCAGTTCGTCGATACTGGTAGCCCGCAAAAAGATGCCGAGGCGCGTTAGCCGCTCACCGTCGGGCAACGTCCGGCCGTGCAGATCGACCGCGTCCCGCATTGTACGAAACTTAAGCAGGTGGAATGGTTTACGGTCGCGCCCCGGTCGCTGCTGGATAAAAAGCACAGGGTGCCCCATGCGCGAAGCGACGAGAATGCCCGTCAGCGCCAGTAGCGGAGAAAGGAGCACCAACAACAGCGATGCAGCCGCTACGTCACCGCCACGCTTCAGTGCTGCAGAAACCATCTTCAACGGTTTACGTCCGTCGACTTCGACGACCCCGTCTCAGTTATCTTGGCAGGCCTTAGCGCAGCGGAATGCACCAGACAATCGAGTGTGTGTTGCATCCCTGCTTCGAAACTCAGTTTGTCAGCATAGAAGCGGGCTCCACACGCTCCCATTGAAAGTCGCGCTACAGGGTCGAGTTGTGCGACTTCGACGAGACATTTCGACAGCGCCGCTGCATCGTCCGGAGGTGCAACACGCGCTGCACCACTTTCCATAAGGAGCCGTGCGGCCTCGCCGCCGATCCCAGCGATCACCGGCTTGCCGACCGACAAATAATGCTGAAGCTTTGACGGGACGGTGATCTCGAACAGCGGATCGTTTTTCAGGTGCAGCGCGAGAATATCGGACTTTTCGAATATCCGGTCCATCGTAGTGCGTGGCACAGCGTCGTGCACCAAGACGACGTCAGATGCCCCGGCAGCCGCTGCGACGATGTCGCCGCGCTCGATGCCGTTGCCGATTATATGAAGGCGGATGGTCGGCACGATGCGGTTTGCAATAACCGCCGCTTCAATCAGGGTCTCAAGCGCTTGAGCCTGACCAATGTTGCCGCCGTAAACAACATTCAGCCGCCCGTACATCGCCTGCGCGATGTGCGACGGGATCGCGGCATCCTCACCCTTGGCGTGGACATAGTTCGACCAATTATACACACGCGTGATTTTCGCGGACACCACACGGCGCTCAATCAGTCGTTTCGATATGCCCTCGGACTGGCAGATGATGTGGGCAGCACGCCGGTAAACGAGGCCACAGATACGATCAATGGCGCGCAAGAGCCTTACATTGCCCATGCCGGATGCGGCGACACTGTCCGGCCACAAGTCCTGAATATCAATGACGAACGGAACTTTCCAGATCATTCCGGCCAAAGCAGCTGCTAGTGCCGGTGTAATCGGCGGATGATAGACATAGACTAGATCGAAGCGTCGTATGTTGAGGAGGCAATACACAAGCGCGGTTACAAAAAAGCTCAAATAATTTGCGACGCGGCCCGGAACAGACCGGTCATGGCTCGGCCATAGCAAAAGACGTCGAACCAGGATTCCGTCGACAACCTCACGATAAAAGGGACGTAGACGATAGCCGGCATAAATCTTGCCTCCAGGATAGTTGGGAAAACCAGTAACGACTTCAACCTCATGCCCGGCATCCCGCAGGGCACCGGCAAAAGCCGCACCCTTGAATGCCGGCTCCGGTTCGAACCATTGAGTGAGGTAGAGGATACGCATTTGGAAGTCCGCGATGTTCAAAGATAATCGTGGAGGCGGATACCGTCCCAGCTGTTCGACAAACGCGCCGTGCCCAACATCAGCTTGACGACACGTTCCGAAGTATTGGTAATTTGATAATCGACAGGGACAACCGCCGCGCGACCTGACGCAGCATTTTCAGCATGGAGAGCGATCGCAGCATCAACACCTTCCAGCATTGCCGCCTGGTCGAGTCCGGTTGCAATAATGCTGCCAGTATCTAACGCTTCGGGTCGCTCAATAGCATCGCGCGGCGTGATCGCAGGAAAACCGAGTAGCGCGCTCTCCTCGGCTATTGTTCCGCTGTCCGACAGAGCACACCTAGCGTGCATTTGTAAGTGATTATAGTCGTGAAAGCCAAATGGCTTGAGGTAGCGCACCTGCGAATCAAGCGAAATGGCGTCAAGTCCCTCCAAACGCTTGCGAGTCCGGGGATGCGTCGAGACGATCACGGGTAGTCCGTCGCGCGTTGCCAGCAAATTCAACGTCCGCACGAGCGATTCCAGCCTTGGCTTGCTGTCGACGTTTTCCTCGCGATGTATCGACACAATATAATATTGCCCTTGCTCGAGGCCAAGCCGGGACAGTATGTCCGAGCGGTCGATCTGCGGGCGGTAATGTTCGAGAACCTCGCGCATCGGCGAACCCGTCAGATAGATGCGACGGTGCGGCAGCCCTTCACTGAGCAGATGCCGACGCGCATGCTCTGTATAGACTAGGTTGAAATCGCTGATGTGATCGACCAAGCGGCGATTAGTTTCCTCAGGCACGTTGCCGTCGAAACTGCGATTACCGGCTTCCATATGGTAGATTGGAATTTTCATCCGGCGCGCCATAATTGCGGCAATGGCGCTGTTGGTGTCGCCCAGGACTAGCAAGGCATCCGGACGGCGCTCTCGCAGCACCTTTTCAGTTTCGATCAGGATCCCACCAAGCACGGTGCCGAGGCTCGACGTGTCCACACCCAAAAAACGGTCTGGTTTTCGAACGCCGAGATCGCTGAAAAAAACCTCGTTTAAATCATAGTCCCAGTTCTGGCCGGTATGAACGATCTGATGATCCGTAAGTTGGTCGAGCCGAGCGATCACGCGCGACAGGCGGATAATCTCGGGACGGGTTCCCAGTAAAGTAGTGACCTTCAGCTTGCTCATTTCAAAAGCCTAGTTGAGAACAGGGTCGGCGTAGGTGTCGGGCACTGCCGGATCGAACAGCCGGTGCGACCAAAAAAAGGTCACGACCTCATCCGTGCCGCAGTTTTCGATATGATGGGTATGTAATGGCGGCATGTCGATCGCGTAGGGCTGATTGCCGTCAACGTCGAAACTCTGCACCTCGTCGGTGAGAACGCGGCGGATGCGGATGGTTGCCTTGCCCCTCACGACGAGGAAGCGCTCAACCAAATCGGTATGAAAATGGTCGCCGCGACGCTGGCCGGGCAAAGTCGTAGAAACAAAGCTCTGCGAGCCTGCAAGCGTGCGTGCCGTCTCGAACAATATGCCGCGCCGATCCTCGTTGACCCGCATTGGCTTCGGATAGTGACTAGGATAACCGCCGGTTCGATAGGAATTAAAGAGGGCAAGATCAAAGGCATCCGACAGGTCGGGAAATACATCGGCCATATAGCTGGCATGGAATGCGACTAAACGGTCATACAGTTCGACAACGCTCGTTTCACGTCCCGGCGGCGAAATCGCGCCGCAGTGCCCCTTCAATGCAGCGTCAATCGCCATATCGGCGGCAGCGCCGGCATGAAGCAAGCGCACCTGCCCGGTAGGGTCAAGATCGGGAATCTCGCCCTTCCACAGCTTGTCGATAAGCGTCGCTGTGACATTGTTGTAATATGGCCGCGCGCATTCGCCGAAGATGTGCGGAAGCACGAGGTTTGTAAAGCCGCCTTGCCCGCTCGCAAGAATTCCAGCCGCCATGCGCTTCGACCGGCCATAGGCCGTGTCTCCGGCACTGTGCGTGCTGTTTGCATAGACGATGTGCGGCGTGCTTCCCGATGCAACGCATGCCTCTACGACCCGGTTCGCGATTCCGGGATTGCCGTTCGCGACCTCATCGTCGGGTCCGCGGTTGACGCCGGCGAAATGGAGCACGGCAGCAGCGCCCTCCATTGCTGCGGCGAGCCGGGCAGCATCGGAAAATTCGACGCGATCGACCATTTCCAGTTCGTAGGGCGGCACATCGCCTCGGTAGCGAGCCGCACAGTTGACCGCGTGGAGACGCGCAGCGGCATGCCATCCGAGGAGTCCGCGCGTGCCGGTGACAACGATCTTCATCCGCGCGCCCCTGACCAGCCCGCCAATTCTGCGCGAACCTCGGGAAGTGAAAGCAGCAGCTCCACCACATCAGCAACATCGAGGCGGCGAGTATTGTGCGAATGATAGTCTTCGAGGGCAGCGGTCTTGTCTTCGCCCTCGCTGAAATACGCCGCGTAATTGAGGTCGCGATCGTCGAGTTGCAGGCGCCAATAGTCGCCCATGTCCTCAGCGGTCGTCAGCTCCTGCGCGCTGGCAAGCGTTTCGTAGAGCTTTTCGGCATGGCGCCAACCAATCGCCTCTACTGGGTGCTCGGGAACACCGAACAGGCGCAGGAGAGCTGTGACCAGATCGACGATGGTCGAAGCAGCAGCTTTTCGGATGAAAAGGTCGCCCTGACGCGCGTTTGAGAAGGCAAAACGCACGAGTGCTACGCTATCGCGCAGCGGCATCAGGAAGCGCGTCATGCTCGGTTCGGTGACGGTGATCGGACGCCCAGCCTTGATCTGCCGGATGAAAAGCGGAATGACCGAGCCACGCGAATACATTACATTTCCGTATCGCACTGCACTGATCTTTGTGTTGGCATCGCGCCCGATCTCTCGCGCCGCAGACTGGGCACATTTTTCCATGAGCGCCTTTGAAATGCCCATTGCGTTGATTGGCATCACTGCCTTGTCAGTCGAAAGGCAGACGACACTCGAAACGCGTGCCTCGATCGCCGACCGAAGCACGTTCTCCGACCCAAGGACGTTCGTGCGTACCGCTTCGATCGGAAAGAATTCGCAACTAGGTACCTGTTTCAGGGCGGCGGCGTGAAAAACCGCGTCCACTCCGTGCATCGCGCGATCGACGCTCGACCTGTCACGAATGTCACCGATGTAAAACTTAACGCGACTGTCGCGCAGCTCGGTGCGCAGCTGATCTTGCTTCTCCTCATCGCGGCTCAGAATCCGCACTTCGCTTGCGCCCTCATCGAGAAGGTCCTTCAGAATCGTCTTGCCGAACGAGCCGGTTCCACCAGTAATCAGAATGGGTTTGTCGTGAATCATCGCCGCTCCAAATTTTCGAGTATCAATTGCGTGCTGTCGAAGCGAGCGCATTAACATAGTCCACGAACTTTGCCCCGAACCCAGCGGTGTGCTGAGGAAGATGCAGGCTCAGCGTTTTTGCCAGCAAGCCACAGTCTGCGACCAAGATCTGTTCGTCAACATGGCGCCGAGGTATCGCACCGAAACGCAGGAGGCTGGAATCCGCGCCCAGTACTGAGGCAACCGCGCGGCAGACCCCGGCGACCGTGACGCCCTGCCCCGTTCCTATGTTAAGCAGGGTTGGAGAAGTGTCCTGCCTGACGTTCGCAAAGCGCCACAACGCCTCGCAAACATCGTCGACGTGCACGAAATCACGAATTTGGCTACCGTCGCTCAGCTCCACCGGCTTGCCTTGAACCAACTGCGTCACCAAAGCTGGGATCAGGCGCTGCGGCCCCTCGCCTGTTCCGTATACGCCAAATAAACGCGCCACGCGCACGGCTCGCCCCGTTGCCGCAAGCGCCAGTGCACGATTACGCGCGGCATACTTTGCCATGCCGTACAAAGTCTGCGGGCGGCACCAAATCATCTCGTCATGCACGCCTGCGTGTCCGATTTCGGCGACGCTCCCGCAGTAAATTAGAACCGCTCCTTCAGGCTGCGCCTCGGCCAGCGCGTCCAGCATCGCGCACTCGCGCGCCACGAGGTGCCAGTCGTCGTCGCTCGCCCGCGCGGGCACAGCGGCACAATGAAAAATCGCCGCAGGTTGCAGTCGCCCAAGCGCCGCGGCGACCGCCGCCCGGTCCTCCATATCGACATTGCGGCGCGTCCAGCCCTTTGCATCAACCGACCGTTGGTTCAGCCAACTTAGCAACCGGCTGCCAATGAACCCGCCAGATCCGGTAACCAGAACAGTTCCATTCATTTCGGCATCGCAGTCGCGTAACATTCGCTCAGCTGGCGCGCGACACTTTCCCACGAGAAACGAGCCTGGAAGAGGGCGCTAGCGCGCGCGCCCATCGCTTCAAGTGAGCGATCGTCCTGGCTCAACATCTTCGTCAAACCGTGCGCGATCGCCTCCACCGTCGGCGCAACCACAACGCCGGCACGCTCCTCCGCGATCTCGGGCAGATGGCACAAGGTGGTGCAAAGCGACGGGCAACCGCTTGCCAAGGCTTCAAGTAGCGCTATCGAAAAGCCCTCATCGTGCGAAGGGAGCGCAAAGACATTGGCGAAAGTATAAAGAAATCGGCTGCCGTCGCCAACCAATGCCGTAGTCATGACGATAGGTGCTGGGCGCGCGTCGGCGATTTGACGTTCCACGACCCGCTGGTAATCTTCGTCCTCGGCCAACCCGGCGATCAACAGCCCGGTGTCGGGAAATTGGGGCGCAACCTGAGCGAACGCATCGACGAGCATGTCGAGGCCCTTTTTTGGATGTATGCGCGAAAAAAAAAGGACCGTCCGCTGCCATTGTTCTACTTCAGGCGCTGCAGAAAACAGCCGCGCCTTGTCGGTGTCAGTAACTTCCTTCTTTTCTCTGCCGATCGTCGCGCCGTTCGGGACAAAAACCGGTCGCAGGCTCCGGCCGGGAATGTCGCTGACCTCATATTCGCCCTTCGTCCCGAATATGACGGCCTCCGCGTTGTCGCAGTATCGACCAACGCCGAAGACCAAGGTGGCGAGCCGCTTCTTGGCTCGCGACTTCTTTACGGCCCACGGCGAAAACAGGCCGTGCGATGACACAAAATAGGGTATGCCAAGCCGTTCCGCCAGACACCCGACGGCGAGCAGCAATGGACTCCATACGCCGTGACAATGCACGACGTCTGCGTCGCTGATCGCTGCAAACAGTTCACCGCTGTACGACGGGAACCAAATTACCCAAGGTGCCGGACGATCAACAAATTTGAACACGACGCCTGCGTCTTCAGCAGTTCGAACCGTCGCGCAAACCGCATCGACGTCGCCAGGTCGCAAGGTCGAGACAATAGTGACTGTGTGCCCAAGACGTACAAGCGCAATTGCCGAGCCGACGACTACGCGCGGCGGACCTCCGTCGCGCGCATGCAAGCCGTCGATTACCAGCAACAGGTGCATGGGTCGATCAACCGAACGCCGCTGAGGTCGTCCAGTCAGCCTGGAACGCCTCGATCTGCCCAAGCGTCAGCTGTCGAAGGTCGTGACGACCGTCTGCCCAAGCACGATACCAAGTCATGGTTTCTCGCGCCATGCTCTCGAGCGACCAAGTCGGATACCAGCCCAGCCGGTTGGCAGCCTTGTCGCAGTTCAGCGACAGCATCCCCGCCTCAGGCGGATGAAAGGCGCTGGAAGGTTGCCAATTTCCATCTGCGCCCCAAGCTGCCGAACAGCACGCAATAACCTCCGCGACCGTCCGCACATCGCGGGAGGCAGGGCCAAAGTTCCAGCCGCTGCAATAGGCTTTGCCATCAGTGTCGAGCAGTCGCGCCCCGAGCAGTAGATAACCGCTCAACGGCTCAAGCACATGTTGCCAGGGGCGGGTCGCACCGGGATTGCGTAGTTCGAGCGGAGCACCGCCGGTGAGCGCTTCGACCAGGTCCGTCATGATCCGGTCGCGCGCCCAGTCCCCGCCGCCGATGACGTTGCCCGCGCGTGCAGACGCGAGACGAACTGGCGAATGCTCGCCAAAATAGCTGTGCCGCCAAGCGGACACCACAAGCTCGGTCGCGCCCTTGCTCATGCTGTATGGGTCTTTTCCGCCAAACGGATCGTTTTCTCGGTAACCCCAGACCCATTCACGGTTCTCATAACATTTGTCGGACGAAACAACGACCACAGCGCAGGCTGCGTCTAGACTGCGGACGGCTTCAAGAACCGAGGCTGTGCCCATGACATTCGTCGACAATGTTTCGAGCGGCGCATCGTAGGAAAGCCTGACGATCGGCTGCGCCGCAAGGTGGAATACGACGTCGGGTCTGACTTCTGCCATGCGCCGAATTGTCGCATCGCAATCGCGGATGTCGCCGACCTTGTGATCGACGAGATCGGCCACACCGCAAAGTTCGAACATCGACGGCGTCGTCGTCGGCTCGAGCGCGTAGCCGTAGACGTAGGCGCCAAGCTGCTTGAGCCACAGGCTCAGCCAGCTCCCCTTGAACCCGGTGTGCCCTGTGACAAGCACACGCTTGCCCGCGTAGGCGGTCACAAGCACGTCTATCGGACCCATGGAACCTCTGCCTGCTTAGCAAGGCTGTCCAGCAGCGACCAGTCGCGCGCGGTATCCATGCATTGCCAGAAGCCGAGGTGACGAAACATCATGAGTTCGCCGTCGCGGGCAGCACGCTCGAGCGGCGCACGTTCCAGCATGACCGCATCCGCATCGCCCCCGCAGTATTGATCGACAAATCGCCGGTTCATTACCATGAATCCGCCGTTGATGTAACGATCACTTTGGTCAGGCTTTTCGTGCATTTCGGCGATCCGGTCGCCTTCCATGGTCATTTCACCGAACCGGCCCGGGGGTATCACGCCGCTCATCGTGACCAACTTGCCGTGCGACCGATGGAATTCGGTCAAGGCCGCCAGATCGATGTCGCTCAACCCGTCCCCATAGGTGAGGAAGAAATCTTCCCCTTCGCCGATGTATTTGGCGACCCTGGCCAAACGTCCGGCGGTCTGCGTGTCTTCACCAGTCTCGCTGACCAGCACGTCCCAGTCCTCCGAAACATCGGACATGAACTGAACCTCACCCGATCCCGTGCAGAACCGGACATCGGCATTATGGAAGCGATAATTCATGAAGTAGTTTTTGATATGCGAGCTCTTGTGACCGGCACACAGGATAAACTGGGAACTTCCCGCCCGGGCGTAATAATCCATGAGATGCCAAAGGATCGGCCGCCCGCCTATTTCGACCATCGGCTTGGGGAGCAATCCCTCGGTTATTTCGCCGAGGCGTGACCCCTTGCCCCCGCAAAGAATTACAGTTTTCATGATCAGTCCACCTACGTCAGGATGAGATTAGGCTCAGGCCGCAACTAGATCGAGCCGTGGCTCGCGTCGATAGCTGCCGTCAAGAACGTTCTTCCACCAGTTCTCGTTCTCAAGATACCAGAACAGTGTTTGCTGGAAAAAGTCGGCGAAAGGTCGAGACGGTGCATAGCCAAGTTCCGAACGCGCTTTCCGTTCGTCTATCGCGTACCGCCGGTCATGGCCAGGTCGATCACGAACATGCGCCTTGAGGCTGGCCGTGGGGTGGCCGCGCGCTGCGGGCGCATCCGGAAAGCGGCCAGCCAGACTGTCGTCTTCGGCGAACGCGGCATCTACGGCGGCGCATAGGGTATCGATGACGGTCAGGTTTGGCAGTTCCGCCCCTCCGCCGATATTGTAGGTCTCGCCAACCTTGCCGCGCGACAGGACTAACTCGATGCCACGGCAGTGATCCTCGACGTAGAGCCAATCGCGGACCTGCTGACCGTCTCCGTAGATCGGCAGGGGCTTGCCATTCAGCGCATTCAACAGAAACAGAGGAATGAGCTTTTCGGGGAACTGGTAAGGTCCATAGTTGTTCGAGCAATTCGAAGTCGTCACCTGCAAGCCGTAGGTGTGGTGATAGGCCCGTACCAGATGGTCCGAAGCAGCCTTGGACGCGGCGTAGGGCGAATTCGGCGCAAAAGGAGTCGTCTCGGAAAAGGGCGCATCGCCCGGTGCCAGGGTGCCGTAGACCTCGTCGGTCGAAACGTGGTGGAAACGGTGGGGCTTACCGCTTCCCTTATCGCCCCATGCCGAGAGCGCCGCTTTTAAAAGCGAATGTGTCCCGAGCACATTGGTCTCGAGAAAGGCATCGGGTTCGTCGATTGAGCGATCTACATGCGTCTCGGCCGCGAAATTCACAAGCGTGTCGATCTCGTGATCGAGCAACAAAGCAGTGATAAGAGCCTCGTCTAGGATGTTGCCGTGAACGAAGTGAACACCGTCGAGACCGGACAAGTTGGCTTGATTACCAGCATAAGTCAGAGCGTCGAGCACGACGATTCCCTCATGAGGGTTACGATTCTGCCAGTATCGCAAGAAATTAGCACCGATGAATCCAGCACCTCCAGTTACGAGAAGTTTAGCCATGTGTTTGGAACCCTAGCGTAGATTTGGTTGAATGGCCGCTTCCCGGCCCCACCACTTCACTCTCAACATTCACGACATAGAGTCTTTGAAGTGCCCAAATGAAAACTATGAAGGCAACGTTTACGATGAGGAAGCTATTGATAATACCAAACCGAAAGTAAAATACGCCCCAATATGGCGTCAAAAAACATAACAATACGAGAAGTAATCTCGATAGGGATAAAAATCCATTTAAGTCACGTGAGACGGACAAATAGTGACACAAAAATGCAAAGAGGGAAATGAAAATCATTGCTCCCATATATCCAAAATCAGCTACAAAATCCGATATGTACGTTGCAAACAACCAGGGCGCCTGACCTTGCGTAAGATACTGATCAAATATGTAAGGTTTGATCGCATCCCAGTCTTCGCAACCTAATCCACCAATTACTGAACAATATGGTTTAATTATAAGCGGGAAATTCATTGCTCCATAAGTAAGAGGACGATCAATATTTGCATAATCGCTGAAGTTGTTGATCTGCGTCCCGAAATACTCGAACACACTCCAGCTTGCGCCGAACTCACTGTTGGCAAACCGAGCGGCCGTAATCGCGGCGATTGGCAGGAGGATGATCGCGGAAATTGAGCTTCCTGCCACGATGATCCACCGTTGTGTCTTCGCCGGCATATGGCGGCGAAACATCAAGAACACCAACAGCGCCGTCATCAGCCAATAGATCGCGCCGTCGCGACCAACATAGGCTAGAACATAAACGACGTAGGATAGGCTCGCGGCGATCAGCAGAAACGGACGGATCAGCGTGTTGCCACCCTCTCTACTCTGGCACAAGCGGACGCAAGCCATCACAAGCGAGATCATAAACAAATGACTGCCAGCGCCGGCCACCGTGTTTATAAGCCCATAAGACCCAAGCACCTCTGCCTTGTTCGATAGCTCCAAGCGATTGGCACCAACGTCGCCGCCGAGAGAACTGAGAGCGAAGCTAGAGAAGAACGCAATCGAAAATCCTTGCAGGGTGATAAGAACGGCCTCGATGAACCCTTGGCCGCGAACCCTCAGGATAACGCCGTCGATATCTTGCGGATTGAAGCGAAGGAAGCCACTGACGCTGATCAGAATGCACCCCAGCAAATATGCCGCAGCTTTGTAACTGGGATCGTATGCCGAAGGAAGAACATTGGTTACCTCGACAAACAGTGCCGCCAAGCCGAGAGCCAGATAAAGGAACCACAAGAGCTTCGCCATCCCCCCGCCCAGCGCAGGATCCCGTTTGCGAAAAAAGACTGCATAATAAGCAAGCAGACCGGCTACAAAGATCAAGGCCATGGTCAGCTACTCTGCAATAGCGAGGCGGGAGCGATTGTCCTCTTATCGCGCCATTTGACGCGCGCCTGCCGCACTCGATGGATGTTCGAGGTGATGGCAGACGGCCAAACCCATGTCCGCATGTGCCAACTGAAGCGAAAATAGTCGAGGGCCACGCGTCGCCGTGATTTGGCTGCCACGACACCTGCGGTGAGCGCCCAAATGAGGAAGTCGCTCCGATGTTGCGGGAAGCGCGTCAGAAACTCGCTCGCATGATCGAGCGCCAACAACTCGACGCGCCTCAACGACGCGGCTTGAAGTGATCCGGTTGAAGAGACGCGATAACGACCGAGGACAATCGGCAGCACCCTTCCATACCCATTAGACAGCAGATCCCAAGTAAAATACAGGTCGAGCATGTTGCGGGATGGGTCAGGCACGATGCGCGCCGAGCGCCGGTACATCAGCGAGCTAAACACACTGATATAGCCCGTTCGGATCGAATCCTCAAAGCGGACTAGGCCGTCTTTGAACGACGAGAGGTCAGCCGTCGTGCCGGAACAAAAGCCTCCCTTGTCATCAAAGAAGTCGACCGGGTGCCATACGGCGTTGCAGCCGATGTCACCGTCGAGCGCGTCGGCCTGCGCTTGCAGTTTGCCGGGAAGCGCGTAGTCATCTCCGTCCATATGCGCCACATAATCTCCGCGGGCGATGGCATGCACTTCCAGATTGTTGCGCGATCCGCCCGTGTTGCGGGGCTGAAAGTTGGTTCGCACTAGAAGAGGATATCGCGCAACAAACTCCTCGACGATGTCGCGCGTTCGGTCTGTCGAGCAATCGTCGCCGACGACGATCTCGAACGCGAAGTTCGGCGTCTGGCTAACCAAGCTGTCCAAGCACTGCCGGATATATTCTTCCTGGTTGTAGGTTATGACACATACCGACACCTTGGGGTGAATCGGCGTGTTGGCGCTTTGCACGACGTCGGTCATGCGGCTCTCACCAGTGTCCGGGCACGCAGGATTGAAACAAATTCCGACGAACAGCATGCCGCCGTCAGGACAAGCAGCGCGTAAACGCTTCCCAGCTGGGCGAGAATCGAGAAGCGACTCTCACCAAAAGCCATGCCGTGCGCTAACAAAGCCGCGAGAGCAGTCGCGGGGACAACCGGTGCGGCGATATCGCGCGAAAGCCATCCCCAATGGACGCCTCTGAGATAGCGGTGGTGGACAATCGGCAGCCACACCACGAACGGCACAAGATTGGCGAGCAACCACGCCCAGCCAGCTCCGACTATGCCGAAACGCCCCACAGCGAAGATCAACAAAGGCACAAATATCGCAACAAAGATGAGGTTGCCGATTACATGGAGCGTCAGATTGCCCCGTGCGACCTGAATGAGATACGAAAAGCTTGCGAAGGCAAGTATGCCGTTCCCGATCGCATAGAGTGTGAGCACCGGCGCTGCACGAACCGCAATCTCGGCCTGCCCCGTCCAAGCCGTCACCACCGCGACGGGAAAAAACGCCAGAACCAACACTACCGGGATGACGATCACACCGACGATCTGCGTCGCCAGCCGATACAGACGGCGAAGCGCGGCATCGTCCCCTTCGGCATGGAGGCGCGTAAGGCGGGGCAGCACAGCGCTGGTGACGGGTCCGCTCAGCATAATGATGCCCCCGGCGAGTAGCACCGCCATCGAGTAAAGCGCATAATCGCCGAGCGGGATCATGCCCGACAGGAGGAGCTTGTCGGCCTGAGTCACAATGACCCAGACCATGCTGGTGAACGCAACGGTGAGCGTGAAGCGCGCCACTCCGCGGAGCGGTTGCAGCTGCCAGCGGATCCAGCCTCGCGTCGTGACGGTCGGCAGCAATCGGTAGGTCTTGGCGATCAGCACCAACGTCTCGCCGCACGCGATAACAAGCTGATAGGTAAAGAAATGCGTCGGTGTCGCACCCACATAGGCGAGATAGGGCACGATCAGCAGGAAGCGGAAGGTGGCGACGACCGTATTGCAACCGCTCAGCCAGACGATGTGCTCCATTCCCATCACGATCCCGCGGTACAGACCAGTGATCCACCGCAACGCGACGATCACCGCCATGAGACCGATCGCGCTCTGGACTTCACTCAGCGGCAGCTGCTCGACGTGCAGCCAGCGGCTGGCAAGCAGGTGCGATGCGGCGATCAGGCCAATCGCACCACATAACCCCACCGTAAAAAAGATACCCTCGAAGGAGCGCACCAGCCGACGCAGATCGATACCCTCGACCGCGCCGGCGTTGTAGCGCGCCGCCTCACGACTCAGAGTCGCGCTCAGCCCCATGTCGAGGATCAGAAACCAGCCCTGCAGCACCGCGTAAAAGCCGACGAGGCCATAGGCCTCGATGCCCATGTATTGGACATAGAGCGGCACCATGAGAATTGCGAGCACGCTCGCGTAGAGCTGGCTCGCATAGTTGGCGACGATGCTGCGACCGATAGACATCAGTTGCCGGTCGATTGCCCGCCAGAGCCAGCTTCGCACATCAGGAAGATGCTGGAGCACAAGTCGGGATAAACCTGGCCGAGCTGGTAGCATCCTTCGAGATATTCCTCCGATATGATGTCGGTCTGCAACAGCCGGTCCCACTGGAAATTGGCCAGAGCCTTGAAGAATATGCCCGAACGGTGGGCGACACGAAGGCCCGCCGCGACAGCGTCGCGCTCCAGCGTGTCGAGCGAGTAAGTGATCCTGTGGCCATGCTCGTCCTCGGCAGGTGTCACCGCAGCGTTGTGGGAAATTAGCCCCATCTTGACAGCGATCTGGCGCGAAGGCGCATTGGCATTGGGGCAAACGAGAAAGAAACGTCCGCCCGGCGCAAGCCATTCGTCGTTGACTCGGCGAAGCACCCCCACCGGATCGTCCAAGTGTTCCAGCACATGAGTGAGCACGATGTTGTCGTAACGACGCGGCAACGTCACGGTTTCAAAACGCGAATGGACGAAATCAATGTCACCACCAAGCCGCTCGCGGGCCCAGGCCAGAGCATCGCCCGAAGCTTCCACGCAGGTTATGTCATTAAAATGCTCGCGGAACCGGCGTGTGAAATCGCCTTTGAAGCTCCCGAGCTCAAGAAAGCTGCCCGGTCGGAAAAACGGCTGGAACGAGCGGATCATATAGGGGTGCATCACGTCGAAGTCGAAGCCGTAGGCGTATTGATGGTCCGCCGTATCCTGAATTTCTGCATCATAATCGCGTTGCGCGTTCACGTTCTCATCCCATCCAATGTGAGTGCCATGTCAACCGTTTCGTCGTTCGCCGAAAGAATTCTAAAGCCTTGGCTAATATACAGTTTCAAAGCCTTCGCATTGGCTGCGCCGACCTCAAGCTGGGCGTGCCCAAACCCCATCGCCAATACTTTGGCAAGGCATTGCTGAACAAGTCGCGCTCCGATACCCATACCCTGCACCTCGGGAAGTACGCTTACATTGGTAACATAAGCGATGCCGCAGTCGGGCGCATTGCAATAGGTCGCAACTAGACCCACCAGCTTTTCGTCCTGCCAAGCCTCGAAGCGTTTCGCATTTGCAACGATCTTGTCGGCATATAACGTGATTTCGACCCGATCACGGAGCGGCGGCACAAAGTTGTCGGCGCAAAGCGCGAGATGCCTGCCGATCTCCTCAGCACCGGCTACATCCTCGCTGAACCGTATCGCTGTCACAGCTCCAGAACCGCAAGACCGAAACCGCGACGTCCGAATTCATTGCCGTTGTAAAGCATATGAACTTGTCCGTCGCATTCGAAGGCATGGGGGTAGCATTGCATGTCGCTGTCCCATTCGCCCGGCGTACCCACAAGCGTCGGGGTCTCATCGTCGCGGGTCCAGCTCTTCATATTGTCAGACCACGCATGACCGATGCGATACCCACGTCCACTAGCCTTACGAAAGTCGAAAGACTCGCGATAGCAAAAAAACATATGATGCCTGCCGCCGATGGTAACCACGGTCGGCAACGCCTGACTTTCGTCAGGCCCAATCCGATCCGCTACGATCTGCTCCGCCTCGTTCCTCGTCCATTCGACGCCATCGTGAGAGATCGCATAGCCGATCTTGTAGGTCCGATCCGGCGCTGCATCAGGCACGAAACGCTTCCAGCCGGTCCCGAAAATATACCACATGTGATAGCAGCCTTCGAGAATCTTAACGAACGCGTCACCCACAAGACATGGCTCGTGCAGCGACTGGGCCATGACCGGCCCGTCGCCCAAACGCCGAAAAGTCAAGCCGTCGTCACTGCTGATCGCCAAGCCAATAGCAGTATCGACCGACACGGAGACGCGTCGATTCCATCCGGTCGTATAGGCAAGCACGCGTTCGCCATCTCGGACAACGTTGAACGGAAATATGCCGTGCTCGTCAAATGTCCCGAGCGCGCCGAGTGCAAGGACTGGAGCTTCTGACAGCTTGATAACCGTGCGGAAGTCCTTGGTCAGATCCACGAACACGACGTGGCTCAGATACTTGCCATTTGTATCGCGCTGGCGTGTCGAGAAATAGACCCGGACGAAATCGTTAAACACAAGCGCCTGGGGCGACTGCGCGAACTGCTCGCAGCCCATGGGCAGCGCATGCTGCGCGGGGTCGAACACCATGCCAAATTTGCGCCACTTCATGATCAAACAAGGCTGCCTTCGAGTTCGGCGAGGCCGAAACCGAACCGCCCAACCTGGTCACCGAGATAGGCCATGTACGTCTTTTCATCGACCGCGAAAACATGCGGATAGCTGATCATCTCCGCGTCCCACCCATCGTCCGAAACATCGATCCCCGCTTTGGCATCTTCGCGGACCCAATCGACCATGTCATCGCTCCAAGCATAGCCAATTCTGTAGCCGTTCTCACGCCCACGGAAATTACTGCTGTAGCGATAACAGAAAAACATGTGATATCGCCCACCCGCGAAGAACACGTCAGGCGAAGCTTGAGCCTCATCCTCTTCAATCCGGCTCGGAATCAAGTCCCTGTTGAGCTTTGTCCAAGCGATCCCGTCGTGCGATGTCGCCATCCGGATTTTGTAGACAGGTTCGGCGCGTCCGTCGATCATTTTCCATTTGCGTCCGGCAATGTAAAACATCTGCCAGCCGCCCTCGAAGCGGCGTACTTTCGGGCCACTCAGCACATAGGGTTCGTCGGGCGAGTAGCTCAGTACAGGTCCCGGGCCGAGGCGCTCGAAAGTCGTGCCGCCGTCTCTGCTGATCGCTGCCCCGATCGCCACGTTGAACGGCACTGATTCACAACGTGTCCAGCCCGCATAATAGGCCCAGCAATCGTCACCATCGCGCGCGACCGAAACCGGATAAGTGCCGAATTCGTCAAAGGTTCCCAATTCACCCAATGCGAGAATGGGCTGTTCTGATACTCTTAGTACGTTGAACAGATCGGCCCGATCAAGGTCTACCCAAGCCGAATAGCTGATATATTGGCCATCTGGATCGCGCGGCGGTCGGCACGAGAAATAGACGCGCACGAAGTCGTCGAAAATCAGTGTGGCTGGCGCTTGGGCAAATTCCTGAAGCCAGGGCCGTGATCCGCCACCCCAGTCCTGGGGTGAAAAAACTTTGCCCAATTTCTTCCATCGAAACATGATCAAAGCAACTCGTAGCCGGTGGCGAGGCGATTTCGAACATCGCCGAGCGGATTGAACATCAGCACGTCCATGATCGACAACCAAGGGACGAAGGGCGCGCCGAATTGCGAATACTCGAACGGTTGCGGCTTGAGGAAGCGGAGTTCGATCCCCTGTTGGCTGAACACTTCGCGATCGTAAAGCTCGAGTCCGCCGATCGGGTTGACGTAGGTTTCTGCGCCAAGCGCATGGCACAGCGCAATCACCTTGTCCTGCGCCTTCAACTGATGGTCGATGGCGAGCGTGGAGGACTTAATGACAGGCGTGGTTATGCCCAACGCCGCGCAGATCTGCGATATCGAGTTAGAGATATAGCCGAACAGGTTGGGGTCTTCGCAACGGATAATGCGCTCGACGAGAGGAAATGTCGCCTCGAAATGCGGTGCCCGTGCATAGGAACCCCGAAACTGGTTCAACAGCGCATCGCGGTCGAAGTCGGGCGAAATTTCGCGTTCCATAACGTCGAGCGAGTCCGACGCCTTTTTCAACGGGAGCGAAAACATCATGTCCGCCCCGTTCTGAAGTCGGCGATTGCGGTTGATCCACCCCTTTTTGGTGTATTTGATGTTGTCGTAAATTACGAAGACATCGGCGTTCGCAATCAACTGAAAATAGCCGATGTATGGCATGAAATAGGGCTGCATAATCGCCGCTTTCATGTGCAGGGCCGACTCGGGGCGCGCTTAAACATCAGCATTGCGCGACGAAGTCCGCAATACGTTCGATTTCCTCGTCGGACAGGTCGGGGTAGATCGGTAGGCAGAAAACCTGACGCGCCGCCTCCGACGCAATCGGCAACCTTTCCGGGGCCGACGAAGGATACGCGCTGTACATTGGAAAGTCCGAGATCAGTGGGTAGAAATATGGTCGCCCGAATATTCCCTGTTCGCGCAAACGCAAGTCCAACGCGTCGCGCGAAATGGGGAACTGCTCGGTTACGAAGATGGGGAAATAGCTGTGGTTGGCCGTGGCACGAGGGTCTTGAACCAGCAGCTTCAGTCCCGGCACGCCCTCCAGCCGTTCGCGGTAAAGCCGATCAACTCGGCGGCGCCCCGCAATCGCTTCATCGACATATTTCAATTGAAGCAGGCCGAGCGCGGCGTTGAATTCGCTCATCTTTCCATTCGTGCCGAGTGCCACGACATCGATCTCTCCGACCTTGCCGAAATTCTTGAGAGAATCGATTTTGGCTTTCGACACCGCGTCGGGCACGACGACCGCACCCCCCTCGAACGTGTTGAACACCTTCGTGGCATGCAGACTCAGTACGGAGACGTCTCCGAACGACAACAGGCTTCGGTCGTCATAGCTAACCCCAAACGCGTGCGCCGCATCGTAAATCACCTTCAGTCCGTGGCGCGCTGCGATCGCCTCGATTGCCATCACGTCACAGGGTGTGCCGTAGCAGTGAACGCCGAGGATCGCTGTTGTGCGGGGCGTGATTGCGGCCTCGATCTGTGCACAGTCGATGTTGAGCGAAACCGGATCGACGTCGACGAACACGGGCTCAAGGTTGTTCCATAACAGACAGTGAGTTGTCGCAACGAACGAATAGGGCGTCGTGATGACCTCTCCGCTCAACATCATCGCCTGTATCGCCGTCGCAAGTGCCAGCGTGCCGTTCGAAAACATCGAGATATGTTCAACGCCCAGATAATCCGCCGCCTCCCGCTCGAACTGCTGGTGCAGCGGCCCTGAGTTGGTGAGGATGCGATTGTGCCAAATCTGCTCGAGATAAGGCGTGAGCTCGGCGAGCGGCGGCAAAAACGGTCGCGTCGCATAGATTGCAGGTGACGTTGCGCTCATTCGTTCACCAATGTGAGAAGATACTGCCCGTAGTCGGTTTTGACGAGCGCGCGGCCAGCCGCCGCGACTTGGTCCTTAGACAACCAACCGTTTTGAAAAGCGATCTCTTCCAGACACGCGATCTTGTAACCCTGACGGTTTTGCACGGTTTCAACGAAGTGCGATGCGTCGAGCAGACTGCTGTGGGTTCCGGTATCGAGCCATGCGAAGCCGCGTCCGAGCACATTGACCTTGATTGCGCCACGCTCAAGATAAAGCTGATTAAGGCTAGAAATCTCCAGTTCCCCGCGCGGAGACGGTTTCAGCGTCTTCGCCAAGGCGACCACTTCGTTGTCGTAGAAGTAAAGACCGGTCACAGCATAGTGACTTTTCGGCTGTGCAGGCTTCTCCTCGATCGAAATCGCGCGGGACTGGCTGTCTATTTCGACGACGCCGAAGCGCTCAGGATCCTGCACCTGATAGGCGAAGACCACAGCGCCCGCATCGCATTCCGACGCCTCGCGGAGCATCGGCCTGAAGCCCTGCCCGTAGAACAAATTGTCGCCCAGAACGAGACAGACACTCGAGTCCCCGATAAAGGTTTCGCCGATTATGAATGCCTGAGCCAATCCGTCGGGACTTGGCTGAATGGCATATTCGATTTCTACGCCAAACTCACTACCAGTGCCGAGCAGCCGTTGGAACGCGGCCTGGTCTTCCGGGGTCGTGATGATCAAAATTTCCCGAATTCCGGCCAGCAGCAGGACAGAAAGCGGGTAATAAATCATCGGCTTGTCATAGACCGGCAGGAGTTGCTTGGAGACACCCTTTGTCACAGGGTGAAGCCGTGTCCCTGAACCGCCCGCAAGAATGATGCCCTTCATCAGTCGTTAGATCCTTTTGACGGGAAATTGTTCGAAGCGTAGCGCTGCGTCGCTTCGATCTCGGCCTTTAATGCTTCATGTTCGGCAAGCTTGCGATGCAGGAACCGGTTGGTAAGTGACATTCGCTCCGCGATCCCCTGAGGGGTCAGAACGTAGAGATACCCCAATTTGTTACGCGAGGTTCTGAAATTCTCCATCTTTACCAGTCCCTTGGCAACTAAAGCCTGGAGGCAGTAGTTGACACCGCCGATGCTTAAGCCAAGCGCGCGCGACATATCGCGTTGACTATGATCCGGGTGCTCCTCCAGAAAGCGCAACACACGAAAATCAACATCTTCTCGTCGCTGCTGAGATCGGACGTTGGACATAATTCTGCTATTGACCATTGCTACCGCACGACGGGTGCAGAGCACCCATCGCGCGACGAAAAATGCAAACGCGACCGATTGGCAGCGTTCGATTTTGAGCGCTTAGTATCCTTGCTGCAGGATTGAAAGCCCCGCGTGGCCCTGCCGCGACGCACCAGCTGCGTCGATCCGCTTTTAGAGGTTTGCGATCCCGCCAGGACCGATGCTCATGCGAACTGTCCCGCCAAGTATTTCCAAGAGCAGATGCACGCGCCCTCGATCATCGAGTGCGTCTACCGTCGCGTATTTTTCCGCAAAGGGTCCAGAGACGATGATGACGCGATCTCCTGCACACACCGCCGGTCCAATCGACAGCGCGTCGCCTTTGCAGAGTTCCAGCAACGGCACCATCGCATGACCCGGCATCGGCGTCGGCCGCATCCGTTCTGACGTCAACAATCGCCGCACCCCGCGCGTGCCATTGATCGAGCGCCATTCGTCACGAGTGGCGTTAAAGCTAATGAAGATATAACCTGGAAAGAGCGGCGCGCGCACCATCTCAACCCGTCGTGCGTGCCTACGCACCTTCATGAACGTCGGGTAGAAGCAATGGAACGATTGTCGCTCCAGATGCACAATGGCGAGCGCTTCCTTGCGGGACTCCGCCTCGGCGACATACCAGCGCCACACGGCTGATGGAAAGCCTCGCTCAGCCTCGTACGCGGAGGAAGGCGGAGATCGACCGGACATTCTGGGTCTTTCGGTGGAATTTTGGGCGACAGTGACCGCCTTAGATAAGGCTCGCTGTACTCGTATTCTTTGCTAACGTTGCTTCTCGGTGAATTCAATGCCAATCGCAGTGCCTAGCGCAGGAAATATTTCGTGCTATCAGACGCATGTGCCCAATTCGTCATCCCGTCGCGACTTCATCGCCGGTTCGACCGTCGGCCTTTTCGTTAATCAGACGGCGCTTGCCGTACCCGTGTCACCTCCCATAACTGAAGTACCGACGTCCCCTGCGTTCAGACAGTCGACTGCCGCAGCAGTACCCCGGACCGTCGAGGAAAAGCTTCGCGATATTGTAAGTGTGAAAGACTTCGGCGCAAAAGGCGACGGGCAAGCGGACGATACTTTCGCATTTCAGGCCGCGATTGACGCGCGCTCGGGCCTGGCCGCATCCATTTATGTGCCACCCGGCTCCTATCGCATCACACGAGCGATACGGATCAACAAGAGACACGTCCGGCTCTTTGGGGCGGGCGATGAGAGTTGCCTGGTGTTCGACCCCGCCTCGCCGGGGGGAGTGCTGCTCCTCGTGCAGCACAGCGATCCGTCCGAGCTCATCAACTATATAACGCTCGAGGACTTCGCCTTCCGCGCAAGCCCGAGATCGACGACCGTCGCAAAAACAGGCGTCAAGCTGATCGACGCATCGCTTGTGACAATCCAGAACGTCAACGTCACCGATTACTCGTGGACGGGCGGCGCAGGCGCAGGAAGTATCGCACTCCACATGGCGGGGCGGGATACCCATAAAATTGCTAACTGCCGCTTGATCGCCGATCAGCCGTTGTTGATCTCACGGAACCCCAATTCGAACTATTACAGTTTCGACTATCACCATTTCTCGCGGGTCGATCTGCTGACGAGACGCCAGTCGAACTATGCGATCCGATTTGAACCCGGAGTCAATCCATCAAACTGGATCGTCGACGGCAATTGTGGTGCCTTTATGGGTCGAGGTGGCATCTACCTGAACAACAGAGGTGTCGCTACCGAAACCTCGTCGATGATCCGCATCAGCCATTTTCGCGTCGAGTCCGGCACAGCGTCAGGAGGGCAACCGGGCGGCTATGGCATTTACTTGGATTTCGGGGCCGGCAATCCCGCTTGTGCAAACCTGCTGCTGGAGAATTGCTCGGTCAACGATCCGACGTGCAACGGCTACCATCTGGCCAACATTTCGGCGCTGGTCGCGGTCAACATCAATTGCGGGTTCAGTGCGGCCAACAAGGCCTTTGTCTGCGAAAACGTCGCTAACGCCTATATTACGTCGCTGGGCATTGGGCATGACGATGCGTCGGTGCGGTTCGACGAGATGGAAGCCACGCTGCTGCATCGCCTGGCAGGGGCGTCCTTATCGAGCAAGAGTATCGCCTTCGGCCTTTTCGCGCATCGCGCGAACCGCGGTTCGAACATGCCGCTGGTGTACGAAGGTGGCGTCCGGCGCTGGTCGCAGACGCGGGTCCTCAAGATAGGTGAAACGCTGGTGCTGCCCGCGCTCGAACGCGGCGGCAGCATGATAGCCGAGATCTCCAGCGGTCGCGGGGCCGCCGTCTATTCGGTGGTCTTCGACGCAGTTCATCAGCTCAGCGCGACGCCGAATTGGGCGATCGGCGCGACGCTAAAATCGAACGACGCGGGCGTAACGACATTGGCCAACCGGCTGGCCGAACCCCAACAGTTCGTCCTCACGACGCGGGGATCTTGATACTGCGGCATGGCCCGGATCCACGGTGCTTGCTCCAAGGCAACGTCACCGCTAGAACCGTGAAATGAACCCTGGCGCTTTCGTTTATTCCGCGAACTTCCTGACACCTGCGGAGATCACCGAGGCAGCGGCGCTCGCTTCTGATAGGGAGAATGCCCGCACGGCCGTCCACGAAATTGGGAAGTATTCCGATCTGAGGTGGTTTCAGGTTCCACTCGACCCGACGTGGCCGATTGCAAAAAAGATGCTCGACAAACTCGATGTTTCCCAAGCGGAACTGCTAGTCTTTTATTACCTCGAACCTGGCGCGGTGCTGCATCCGCACCGCGATTTGACCGGTGCCAGTATGAACGACCGGATACGCTTTCACATCCCGATCGTCACTAACGACAATGTCGAATTTGTCGTCAATGGCGAAAAGATCCGGATGGCGACCGGCGATCTGTGGTGCCTGGACACCTCCTACACCCATTCGGTTCGTAACGATGGCGACCGGACGCGCGTCCACCTGATTGCGGAATGCGCGATTTCGCCCGAGGTCAGAAAGGTCTTACCCTGCGGCGTCTCCGCAAAACTCCATAACGCCCACTATACCGCGATTCTTGCCGTGCGCTTCATGAAGTCAGTGGCGATCAACGCCGTGTTCGACCGCGCGAATTTTCGGGGCCAAATGGGGATGATTCGGCGGTTCATCGGGTGGCGCTTTTTTGGGAAAGGCGTCAGCTAATCCAAGCCCATGCAAGGCGCTGCATCAGCTTGTGCGAGGAGCAAGCGGTCTTGCTGGGTTGCCGACCACTGTATCGCCTGGCGCGACGCTTTTTGTCACCACGGCGCCCATACCGACCACAGCGCCAGCCCCAATGACCAACGGCCGACCGGGCAGGCCCTGCTTTATGATCGCGCCGGTCCCAATATAGGCACCATCCTCTATGTGGACATTGCCGTTGCAACACACACGCGGAGCGAACGTCACGAAGTCACCGATCACGCAATCATGTGCGACGTAGGAATAGATGTTGCAATGGAAATGACGCCCGATCCTTGCCGATGCGGTAACCATGGCGAAGTCACAGAAGATCGCACCTTCCCCAATCTGGACGTCAGGACCTACGACTACTGACCGCGCAAAGACGCTCGTAAATCGTTGAAAGCGTTCGGAAAGGTCACGTCGAACGTTCCAGTCTCCCACTGCAATGACCATTTCATCGTCATCGCGCAGCTCGTGTGGAGGGAGAACTACTACATCGCCTCGCTCATCGTGCGCCGCATCGTCCATCAGCACGACGTCGCTTCGGGCGGCGGCGGCTATCACTTCGCGGCCGAAACCTCCGGCACCGTAGATCACTAGCCTTGACACAGGGTTCTCCTCGCTCGCGCAACTAAATCGCTACGCCATCTTGTGCGCGTTCAAACACGGTTTTCCGCAGTGGTAGTCTGTCCATAGCCATATCCATACTCGTACCCAGCGCCGTAATGCGCCTTTTCGACCTGGAACTTGGTGAGCAAGGTGCCAACGATGTTGGCGTTCGCATCGCGGAGCCGCTGTATTGCGACGCGCGCGCCACTAATGCGTGTCGAGTGCGACTGGATCACAAAGACGACGCTCTCAACCGCGCGCGCTATGAGCGGCGCGTCTGCAAGGCCCATCACCGGTGGAATGTCGATCACGACGTGGTCAAACTGCTGGAGCAATTCGCTCACCAGCTGAGACAGCCGACCGCCCGACAAAAGCTCGGCGGCATTGGGGGGCAGTGGGCCGGCAGTCATGACCGAGATATCATCCACCGCATCTTTCTGGATCAGCTCAGACAATTTGTCGTTTCCGGCCAGATAATTGCTTAACCCGACCTCGTTCCGACACTCTGCAAGATGATGGACCGAAGGAGACCGCATATCGCCGTCGATGAGGATGACTCGTTTGCCCGAACGCGCGAGCATCGATGCCAAGGCAAAGCTGCTTGTCGATTTACCTTCTGCAGCGCTCGTGCTCGTCACCGCCAACGACTTCGGAGCACCGTGACTGGTCGTAAAGCCCAAGCTCGACTGTGCAGAGAGATACGCTTCGACCAGCGTCGACTTACGGTCGCGCAATTCGTCGCGCGGATTTTCGCCGTCGACCTTAGGAATGATGCCGAGCAGGGGCGTTCCAAAGAGCTTTTCAATACTCCGCGGATCGGAAACGCTTTCGTCGATCTGATCGAGAATCAGGGCCACGGCGGACCCAAGCGCAATACCAATCAGCAACGCCAAGGCCAAATTTGTTAACAGTTTTGGACTAGAAGGTCGCGCGGGCAGATCTGCGGCATCGACGATCGAAACGTTGTTCACGCCTACGCCGCCAGCAATGCCGATCTCCTTGTACCGCTGCAAAAGCCCGTCATAGAGTTGGCGGTTCGTGTCAACTTCGCGCTGGTAGATGTTGTACTGAATTGATCGCGTACGGACATCGAGAAGTCCAGTTTTTAGTGATGCGACCTGCTGCTTCAGAGCATTCTCGCGCGCCATTGCGGCAGTATAATTGTCGCGGATGGACCTCGTCACACGGCCCTCTTCGCGCGCGATCGCCCGATCTAGCTGCTCGATCTGTGCCTGCAAGCCACGCGCCGGGGCATATTGAGGCTCGAACTGCGTCAACATTTTCGAGTAGTCCGCCGCAATTTCAGCACGACGCGTTCGCAACGTGCTGATGCCGGTGTTATCCAAAGCTTCCGCCGTGGACCCGCCTTCATTTGCTAAGCGGCTTTGTGTCTTTACCCGGTCAGCAATAGCAGAAGAAAGTTCGCGGTTCAGAACTTCAAGATTTTCGGCGACAATGGGCTTATCGACTGTCGCACCTTCCCCGCCCGCCATCGGCACCGGCAGGTTGATGATTCCCTGCTGCGATGCGTACGAAACGAGTAAACGTTCCGATTCTTCTAATCGTTTCCGAAGCTGTTCGAGGCGATCTTCCAGAAACCGTCGCGCATAGGAAGTCGCATCGAACTTACGTTCAAGCGTCGATTCGATGAACACCTTGCTCCACGCATTTGCGACGCGTTGCGAGAACACGGGATCGGGGCTGACGAACGACACGCTGACCAATCGCGATGCCCGCGTAGGAGTAACGACAATACGCTTAAGCAGTACCTGCCCCGCAACGCGCGCTCGTTCGCTACGCGCGCTCGCAGACGTCGCCTGCAACCCGCCCAGCTTCATTTTATCAACAATAAATTTTTCGCCGTAACCCTCGAAGAACTTGCGGTCGTTTTCGAGGCGAAGATTTCGCGCGACAGCCTCGGACAGCGCGCGCGTGCGAAGCAAGCCATATTGCGTCTGATAGAACTCGGAATCGAACGCCTGCGTGTCAGGCTCGACATCCTTGGTACCGGTGATGCGGAAACTCTCGCGGCGAATCTCAAGGTTGGTGGTTGCAGTATACTGCGGCGTCGCCAGCAATGTCAGCACCAGCCCAAGCAGCACAGACACAGCAGAGAAGCCAAGAACCAGCCAGCGCCATTTTCGCAGGAAATGCAGCGCTTTGATCGCGAACGGTTCACCGGGCGCCTGCAACTTATCAGTAGTTGCATCCAAAGATCGTACCCCGATTACTTGGTCTGTGGTTGCCGCATACATTGCTGATAAATCCTAGCGAAGTAGCAGAACCAGGGGCGAAAGAAGACCAACGCCTGCCTGCAGCAGCTGTGGGAAGAGTTGCCGAGCCGACGACGACCCGACGATAACGACATCGTTCGGATAGATCGCTGGATCCGAATAATAGCCCAGGCGGATGGATTGCAGGTCGTAGACTGCGGCCATATCGCGACCACCTACCTTTCTGAAGACGACAACATGCCGGTCGCGTGCCGAGTCGCTCAGACCTTCGGCACGTGCGACCACGCGCATCATGGTCATATCGCCCGTGATCCTGTAAAGTCCGGGTTTGCGGACGCCACCATCGATGGTGACTGACTGGCTCTCGACCTCCTTCAGATTGACGACAACTTGAGGGTTTCGGACGTACCCCGCCCGTAACCGTTGTGTGATAATGTCGGTGATTTCGCTTGGCGTTTTGCGACCGACATCTATCACTCCCGCAATCGGCAGAGCAATACGCCCTTCAGCATCCACGACCACATCGCGGGACATATTCTCGATGCCGACCACCTCGACTGTAAGCGTATCGAAAGGTCCGACCAAATTGGGCCGGGCAAAGGCGACTTGATCCTCCCGCGTAGGGGCTGGCAGATCGCTGGCCTTAGTGACTTCGACCTTGCCCGACGTTGCCATTCGCGGCGCCGAGCACCCGACGACAATCAGTCCAAGAAGACACCACAACACGCGCATTACACACAGCCTTAGTTTCGCGTGCGGAAAGCGCTCTCACACGATGTTGCGAATTGACCAGGTACGACTGTGCGTTCCTCGTGATGGTTCCTAGCGTCGGGTCTAGTGCTGGTAAAGGCCTTTTCGATGCTGAGAATTCGAGTGAACCAACCAAAGTGTCAATACGACGAAAACGACCATTAGGAGCGGCGTTCTCAGCGGATAGTCGAAGAGGCTTGCGATCAGGAGCTGCACGATGGCGATCCCCGATGCGATGGCAACTGGACTAGAACTCTTGAGCGCCATCCAAAACGAACGCAGCAGCCACAGGCCGAAAACGAGGATGATCGCCAAACCTGGAAGCCCTCCCGTAACGGCCAATTCCAGCAAATCGTTGTGTGCGTGGTTAAGATAAAGCGGTTGCAACAGCGCGAGCGGCTCGTAAATTCTGTAGAGCTGATTAAATGTTCCCAACCCGGTGCCGGCCAGCCAGTGCTCTCGCCAGATGTCGAGCACGACCGGCAATGTACGCCAGCGCAACTCGTTGACCACGTCAGTCTGGTCGAACCGCGACACAGCTATGCCCCGTGTGGATAGAGCGATTGCTATCAATGCACACAAGGTGACAATGATCGATACACCCGCTGCAATCGCGAAGCGCCCGCCGCCTTTCGCGAACAACATGCGGATTTCGTCCATGCGGGGATAGATCAGCGCTGCCGACAGCAAAACGCCAAGCCCCAACGTTGCTAATCCGCCCCGCGAGCCAGCCATAATGACAACAGCCGTAAGAAACGTCGCGAAAGCAAAATAGGCCAACAGGACAAGTGCCTGAAGGCGCTTCGGCAATGTCACTGAGGTGCAAGCCGCTGCTCCGAGAGGGATACCCATTGCAAGAAAAACAGCGTGATGATTGCGATTGGCGAAAAAGCCGACGACTTCGCCTGGGACAGCATTGGGGTGAAAATAAAGCAGAGATTTATCGCCCGTCGCATATTGTGCAATTCCGAGAGCCGCACTGATAAGCATGGAAACTAGAAGCGCCGGAAGCAACAGGCGAACGCTGTCGCGCGACGCACTCGCTATAGCAGCGAGCATGGCCGCTGGAACAGCTAACCACGGTAAAGCATCAAGCGTAGAATCCGGAGAGATGCTGAGCGGCTGCCAGCCAAGGTCGATCCCCGCAGCCCGCACTCCTGCGGTCCACTCGAGGCGATGCGAGAGTGCCGCCCATATGCCCGGGGGCAATGGCACCACTTGAAGCACCACAAGCAGCGCAAATGCAGATAGCAGCCCGAGCGGCGCACAGACATCCCGCCAATCTACACCGCCGGGCATTGCCAAAGCGACAGTGGCAAGGAAAATGCTAGCAGGATACAGGATGACGAGCCCTGGAAAGTCCTCGCGCGAGTTGCCGCCGAGAAGCACCACGATGAAAAATAAAATAAACATCACGCCTTGCCGAACGGCGAAAGAAGATGGTTGTCGGGTAAAACGTGTCATAGTCATTGGCGTTGCAAACTGACCTCGGCGACATTGGCCGAGAAGAAGTCGCCACTACGCGTTCCGCCATAGTTTAGCACGAGCCGGTGCCAAGTGCATCCAGGGACGGTTTCGATCAGAGCCTCGCCCGACCCTGAACTGGTGTCGAGTGGATAGGAGCGAGGCGGTTGCTGACTTGCGATGGTCGCCGTGGCGCAGGACAAGTCAATGCCCAGACCGTCACCCACAGTCACCCCTGCCATGACAAGACCGAAGCGATATCGGCCCGGCGAGAGTTTGACTAGTTGCCCTGCAAGCGGGCCGCGCTGGTCCGACGCGGAAATGGTCATGATCGTCTTACCGTCAGCGCTGATGATTTGAGCAGACCGATTAGCCTCGTTTGCCAAGTCCCAATCGAAGGGCGGATAAACTGCAGAGCGTACGTCTGCATTGCGCGGCTGCTCGGACGATAGGTCGCGCCGCGCCGTAACTTGCCGGTAAACGTCGAAAGCTGGGTCGAATTGTTGAGCGTCAACAAGCCGCTGCATCAGATTCCGCAAAAGCTCCCTATCTCCTGCGCTTGACCGATCAAGTACGGCAGGCAGCCATCGCATCAGCGAATTGGGATCAGAGACCGACCCGATCATCGTCGCCAACAATTGCGCTCGCCAAGGACGGTCACGATGGCGCGAGAAGAAGTCCCCAAGCGGTCGCGCGAATTCTATATCGCCACTAACCCCAACGAGCACAGGGAACAATATCTGCCATGAGTCTTCGCTCGAAGTGAGCGCGATGTCATAATGCGATAAAGTATGCACGACATCATCTGTTCGGCTGTAGTGCTCGATCCACCACAGCTGAGTAAGAACATCGCGACGCGACAGCGCTGCAGATGCGGTCATGAGCTTTTGCGCCAGCTCGGCGCGCCCTTGAATGTCCGCAACACTGGCAGCGACGCGGAGGCCAATGGCCTGTATCGGCTCTCTTTGCAAAGAGGATCTTACTAAAATATCGGCTTCGGCGAGCGTCTTCGCATCGGTCGATTGCAGCAGCGCGCGAGACGCCAAGACGGCCCGAGCACGACTGTCCCAAGGAGCGAGCTTTATCGCCAGCGCAGGTTCCTGCTCGCGAAAAATTCCAGCCCAACCCTGCACGAAGCTGAGAGCAGCGAGTGCAATTCCTGCACTTATAGTTATCAAGCGAGACAAATTGCGAACCATCACCGCTGCAGTCGACGAAAAATTTACACCGGACCGTCCGCAAAAACAAACCAGGCACGAGCAAAGACAGATCGTGACAAGGCAAAAAAAGAGGGACAGCTTGCGCTGCCCCTCTCTCTTTTAGGGTTTAATGGCTCAGCGGCTAACAGCTTTCCCGCTGCCGTTGGCAGCGATGATGATGCCCACAATCACGGCAGCACCAGCCAGAAGGCCGATGATGAGGCCGCTTCCGGCCTTGTTACCCTTAACCGTCTGAGCGCCCGAACGCGCCGCAATCGCGCCGGTCGGGGCCGTGACCGAAAGCTTTGCAGCGGCCGGAGCAGCCGAAGCAAGGGTCGGAACAGCGACAAGCGACAATGCCATGATGGCCGACGTCGCGAACTTGGAAACGCTCATTGATACAACTCCCTTTTGAATTCCGAATCTCAAAAGGGCCTATGGCACCATATTGCGGTGCACACAACCCCCCGTAACGCACTCCCCTAAACGGCTCAAAATAAACCGCCCAGACCAGTGCGACCCGACCCATGGCGGCTACTTGTTAAACATAAATGACAATTGAGTAAAGTCCGTAAAACTAGGCATTTCCCCTAGGCTCAGGACTCATTGAGGCAACCAGAAGATGACGGTAGCGGCGATTGCGATG
>ENA-OBLH01000084-OBLH01000084.1-metagenomes-genome-assembly--contig:-NODE-84-length-32186-cov-3.82011_pt1 | contig 32186 bp, 29 predicted proteins | sample MGYA00153382_OBLH01 | MGnify analysis MGYA00153382
TAGTTTGTTAGTGGTGGGGGCTTGTATTGGGATGGAGTTGGAGGTGGCTTCGGAATATCCTATCCCGATCGGGTTGGGCTATGCGGGGACGATCGCTAAAACTATGAAACCTCTGTATGTGGAGGATACGGAACAAAATCCCTTATTAACTAATACTTTAATCCGGGAACGGGGAACGAAGACTCTGTTGGGGGTTCCCCTGAAGCGCCAGGGGGTTTTGGTGGGAGTGTTGCATGTGGGCTGGCGTAGCTATCATCCCCACGACGATCGAGAACTCAGGCTCCTAGAAATCACCGCCGAGCGCTCTTGTCTATCTATTCTAAATGCCCGTTTGTACGAAGAAGCTAACCGGCTGAGTAATCATCTCCAGTTGCAGATCGATCGCATGCCGATCGCTCAAATTATCTGGGATGAAAGATGTCGATTTCGAGATTGGAACCCGGCGGCGGAGAAAATCTTTGGCTATACCAAAGCTGAAGTTATGGGATGTAGTTATCAGTTAATTGCCACTTCCCATAATTTACGGGATCTGATTCAACGGGCTTTAGCAGGGGATATGACTGCCCATCAAGAAATGGAAAATCTTACCAAAGATAAAAGCAATATTACCTGTGAATGGCATAATACCCCGATTACCAATAGTGAGGGGAAAGTGGTGGCCATTATTTCTATGGTGCAGGATATTAGCGATCGCAAACAGGCCGAATTACAGATCCAAAATCTGGCTTTTTATGATCCCCTGACCCAACTTCCCAACCAAACCTTATTTTTGGACAATCTCAGGAAAATTAGCAATAACAGTCATCAAAACTTTGCTGTGTTGTTACTAGAGGTGGAAAATTATCAGCTAGTTAAGTACAGTCTTGGCCATGAAATTGCGGATCTGTTACTACTGACCATCCGGGGACGACTACAGGCGTGTATCACCTCTCGCCATACTCTAGCTAGGATTAGTTCCCATGAATTTGCCATTTTATTACCTAATATTGAAGACCCTAGGGAGGCGGCTAAATTAGCAGAGGTAATTCAGCAACAATTTAGTACGCCTCTCCAACTTCAGGGCTATGAAATTTTTTCTAGTATTAGCATTGGCATTTGTTTGGGGAATAGGCCAGCCCAAACTGCCGCCAATCCCGTGTCACCAATTTCCCTGTCTACGGCTCCCCGTCCTCAAGACTGGTTTCGAGCGGCAGATACAGCCATGCACCAAGCTAAGATGCGAGGCAGGGGACAGTATGCTGTATTCGATCTGGATATGCACGAACGAGCCATTAGCAGATTACATCTAGAGACAGATCTGCGGCGGGCGATCGAGCAACAACAACTCCATGTTAACTATCAACCGATCATCTCCCTAACCACAGGGATTATCAGTGGTTTTGAGGCTCTAGTCCGTTGGCAGCATCCAAGCAAGGGTCCCATATCTCCGGGGGAATTTATTCCTATTGCCGAAGAAGCAGGCTGGATTAGCCTAATTGATACCTATATTATTCGTCAATCTTGCCTGCAACTGGCCCTCTGGCAGCAGCAATTTCCCCAAATGCAGCCCCTCCAGGTTAGTGCCAATTTATCTATTCAAAAACTTCGTCAAGAAAACATGATTTCGCTTTTGACGGATATTCTTCAAGAAACTCAAATTAATCCCGGCAGCCTAAAAATTGAGATTACGGAAACCTGTTTAATGGAAAATTCAGATTCGGCTCGATCGATGCTCTTGGAAATGCGGAAGTTAGGAATAAAGCTCCTAATTGATGATTTTGGCACGGGCTATTCTTCTCTAGCCAGACTCCACCAATTGCCCATTGATACCCTAAAGATCGATCGCTGCTTTGTGATGCAAATGGAGGATCAAAAGGAAAGTTTAGAAATTATCAGAACAATTATTACCCTAGCTCACGGTTTAGACATGGATGTTATAGCAGAAGGAATAGAAACTAGTTCTCAACTACAACAACTCAAAAGTTTAGGTTGTGAGTATGGTCAAGGATTCTTATTTGCTAAACCCCTAAGTCCTGAACAAGCTACAGAGTTATTGGCTCAAAATGCTACTCGGTTAGAATCTGCTCAGAAACTTCACGTGAAAAAAGCTAAAGTTGCGCCTAAGACTTCAGGGGATCTGGGAGAGGGAAGTCGGTCGGCTAAGAAAATCGGCGGACTTTTGGATAATGTTGGCAGAAATGTAAATCTGGGCGAGAGTGACTAGGCCTTCTTTGATGAAGGAATCTCTGACTAGGGCTTTTTCGCCGCTATTAAAGCTGGTTTCATAAAATACTTCTCTGATCCCCGCAGAGATGATTAATTTTAGGCAAGAAAGGCAAGGTTCTAGGGTGACGTAGATAGTTGCCCCATCGGTGGCAATGCCGTGGCGGGCGGCCTGAGCGATCGCATTGGCCTCGGCATGGACAGCACGGGAGGGTAATATACTCTCAGCACAATTATGCACCCCATCATAACAATAGCCTTGGCTAGTACAGTGGGCAGAACCAGAAGGAGAGCCATTGTAACCGGTGGCTAAAACTTGGCGATCCTTGACAATTACTGCCCCTACAGGGAAAGCAAGACAGGTCGACCTTGTGGCCGCCAGTTTGGCCATTAACAAAAAATATTCATTCCAATCGGGTCTTTGCTGTTCTAATGCCATTTTTTGCGAGCTAGGATATTAAAATTTCTAGGCAACAAATAATACCGTAAGTTGTTAGCAAAATGTAGGCTTTGAGAGAAAACAACAAATTAATTAGTTCCATTACGATAGCGATCGGGATCGGGCTTACTTTCTTCTACTTGTAAATCACCATCGGGAGTACTTCTACTTGCAAATCACCATCGGGATTAGTTGTTATCTTCAGATTAATATTCACCACAATTTGATTTTGGTCTAAGACTATACTAGCTTTTTTGATAATTAATCTAGCTGGCAAGTCATAGGCAACCGTCGTTTCCGGCTCTAGGGCTGGTTCTACTTTTAGCTCGCTTTTGTAGCCTGCTTCCTCTAGCCACTCACAAATATTCCGCCAGTTATCAACCTTTTCCTCAGCCCTTCCTACAAGCTGTTTTACATATTGATATAAAGTATTGGACAGATCCACCTCTACTCCCTTCACACTTTTCCCTAGGCGATCGGCAATCTCTGACGGACTAAAACCACACAATAACGCCCGGAGATGAGTCTTTTCCATGGGAGTTAGGGGCTTATTCTTGGCCATCCCAATATCTGTGTATAAAGTTTGTAAGTTCCATAAGCTAGAGGCTTCATTAAATATCCCATTTTTTGATTGCATGATAAAAACCTTAAAAAATTATATTAGTTATAAAGAAACTATAAATCATATGGTGAAGATTTGTTACATTCTCTTATATCTAGTATATATATATGCGTGTATGTCTATAACTATGTATTTAGCAAGGAAAATTAATACCTATGCTTAAACTAATACTAACAAAAATTTATAATCCTATTTAATTTTATCTGTTTACTAATACTAGCTAGGTAAAATCTAGCTATATTTATATTTCTTAAAACAGGGCTAATGTATATTAGAGCACTTGAAATCAACTATTAATCGTTAGTAATTTTTTTTCAGCTTATACATCTTATACAGACTATACATTTTATACATCAAACTATTCTTAACTAACTAGTTAATAGCTAACTAATTATTAGATATTTTCTTGTCAAACCCTATCCAAATTAATGTTGCCATAACCTATTTATTAGTTTACTTTAAAGCTACAATAGTTGCTTAACAAAGACTAATAAAGACTATATATCTAAATTATTTAGTTAGGATTACCAAGGATAAACCAATGGAAGAAGGAAAAGATCAAAGTTTATCACACCTAAAATTAGTTAGATTAGCACAGGTTAAGGCAGAAAAATCTACGGTTTATGTCTTTACACCTAAAACTGATTTAGAAGAAGTTGCGATCACCGTAGCTATAGAGGGATCCTCTGGCTGGAAAGATTCTTTGTATAGCTTAAATTATGTCGATCGTTATTTAGAACATACCTGTTTTATTTTTGCTGGTCGACCCGAAAGCAGCAAAGATCAACAATGGTTACTAGTTAATCTTGATGGCAAATCTGGAAGTAAGTATTGGATTGCCCTGGGTGAAAAGCAATTATCCGAGGTGTACTATGCTTGGGCAAAAGTAGTTCAGAAACCCAATCCCTCTTTTGATCCTCAGCGCATGACAACTATTAATAGCCCAGAAGGTGAATAGAGTGTTGAAATAGCCCTAGAGCTACTCTGCAACCTTGGGTAACGTGAATTCGGGATAAGAAATACCTCTGATACCATTTTACGAAAACCATAACCATTATCGCTGGCTGAGCGAAGTCGAATTTATGCTGAGCATTGTCGAAGTAGCCAAAACCCCACTACAAATCTTCGATCACTTATCTTCATTTATAGCGGAAATGTTCCCTTCGACTCCGCTCAGGGAACGTCTCTAGTTCGCTCAGGGAACTTCTCTAGGCTCAGGGTCAGAGCTTTTGCTTAAACCGAACTGATCTTAGGTAAGGTAATTTGGAGCCATGCTCCTCCCATTGTTGGGTGGTTTCGGGCTGCGATCGATCCATCATGAGCCAAGATAATCTGCTGGACAATTGCTAAACCTAAGCCACTACCTGCTGGTTCTTCGATCGTAGATTGGCGCTGCCGAGAACTATCCCCCCGATAAAAGCGCTCAAAAACAAAAGGTAGATCTACTTCCTTAAAACCTTGCCCAGCATCAATAATATTTATCTCTACATATTCAGTAATTTCTAAGGAATCTAGATAATTAATTTCTAGTAATTTCCTCGCAATATTAAGATTATTTTCTTTGGTTTCTGAGGTATATTTTAGGTCACTCTCGATCGTTAATACATCAACTTTTGGCGGAACCGGATTAGTATTAATTTCTAGATAAATTTCTGAATTTAGAGGGCTGTGTTTAATACTATTATGAAATAAATTAAGAAATACCTGTTCTAGACGAGCAGGATCTACTTTCAGATAAACTGGAGCGGGAATATTTACCCGGAGACTAATACCTTTTGTTTGTCCCAGAGGAGTAATACTTTGCCAAATATTTTGGGCAAGAGTTCCTAAATCTACTAGTTGTAATTGAAGAGTTTGGAAAGGATCTTTTTCTAATTGACTAAGCTCTAACCAATTTTGGACAAGTTCTATCAACCGCTTTGTTTGCTGAGACATCTGTTTTAACCAATGTTGATCAGCTTCTGAAATGCGCCCTTGCAGAAATTCTGCCACTAGGTTAATGGAAGTTAGGGGAGTCCGAAGTTCGTGGGCTAGGTCGCTAAACCATTGATTACGGGATTGGCGGAGTTCCCGCAGGGTTTGTTGATTTTGGATAAATACACCAACTTGCCCTTCTGGTAAGGGCAGACTAGAGGCACAGACCAAAAGCGATCGCACCTCCCGCATTTGCGCCCCTTCTAGGCAAACTGGATGAAACACCCATTCCTTCACCTCTGGGGACTGGCGATCACGAGTCTGGACAATAAGCTGATCTAGTTCGTAGGAATGGACAACTTCCAAAAGTAGCCTAGGTTCCCCCGATCGCCAGCGCTCTGTATTCAATAATTCCCGGGCCTGCTGATTACAAAAAATCAACCGATCTTCCTCATCCACCTGTAGATAACCCACAGGGGCTACCATGAGCAGATCCTTATTAATTTGGAGCGAATTAGCTAATTTTTCTTGATATTGCAAACTCTGTTGAACTGCTCGCCGGAGCCGGGATATCACCGGTAGAGACAGGGCATCATCACTCTCAACATTTTGCAGGGTTGAGACTAGTTGATTTATTCGCCTAACTTGCTGCTGTTGCTGCCAAAAGAAAAATGTTGAGGCGATCGCTAAACCCAGAAGAAATTGCCACATTAGTTATTCAGTTATTAAATATTCAATTAATAAAACTATAACAACCTAGACAGCAATTAAAAGCTGAGTTTAAACTTAAATAATGTTAGTTCGGGTTAAGCTAAGACCCACTCTTCGAGAAGCAAGCTACACCCTAGCCCTCTCCCAGAACGGGAGAGGGAACAAGAAAAATTTGTCTTACTCCCCTTCGCCCCTTGTGGGAGAAGGGGTATAGCCCAAGGGGCATTCAAGAAAGGGGGATGAGGGGTATTTCTTATCTCGAACTGACGTTAAATAATTACAGAATTTACCTAGGGGGATTCGGTCTATTCCTAATCATTCTCCTGCACCATGATTTCCTGCACCTGTACCTCAGATAAACCCATCACCTGGGCTACTTGAGCGATCGCCATTCCCCCTTGCCCCAGCCGTACCACCGCCAGCCGTATTTGAGCCATTGATTGATCTGCCTGTTGTTGAGCTAACTCTTTTTGTTGCCGCTCGTTCTCAGCCCGTTGCCGCTCGTTTTCAGCCCGTTGCCGCTCGTTCTCAGCCCGTTCCCGTTCAGTTTCAGCTAGGGTTGCCAATTCCACAGAACTAATAAATTTGCGCCCGTCAGGATAATAGACTTCTAGTTCTTGACCTCCAAGCCCTGTAAATCTAATTCCTAATCTAGGACTTATCCAACCTATTAGGTTTGCAATAGGCTCTAATCTAGTTCCTTGACGGAGCCATCCCCATAACTCGTAGGTTTCTGGATCATAGATGTAATACTCTTCCACTCCATATTTTTGGTAAAACTCAAACTTAACTTGCATCTCTTTTCTTCCTTTCCGGGTGACGTTGCTCGGAGAAAGAATTTCAAACACAACTTGAGGAGGAATTTGTGCCTCTTGCCATTGCTTGTAGGAACCTCGTTTTCCTTTGGGTCGCCCAAAAATTACCATCACATCTGGGGCTTGAGACCTCAGGGTAAAATCTTCGGGGATGGGCTTACTTGCTTCTATGGGATACCAAAGTAGGTCTGCGGCAATAAAGACATCGATCGCAGCGGCAAATAATATTTCTAGATTTTCCTTGAGGATGACAATCCAACGATACTGTTCCGTATTCTCGGCCATAGGTTTGCCATCACTTTCTGGATACAAATCAAGTTCTGGATCGAGTTCCTCTAGGGCGATCGCCTCCTCTTGATTCTCAATATCGTGGACTGTACTGTTGTGGAGTAAAGGAGCCATAAACTTTACCTCAAGGAAAGATTATTATTAGCCAAAACGATAACCAAAGCCCCGGACTGTAATGATGTATTGGGGTTGGCTAGGGTCTAGTTCCAGCTTTTCCCGGAGCCAACGAATATGCACATCTACAGTTTTGGTATCTCCCATGAAATCTGCCCCCCAGACCTGCTCAATCAGTTGTTCCCGTGACCATACTCGGCGGGGATAACTCATAAATAGTTCCAAGAGCTTAAATTCCTTAGGAGAAAGGTTGGCCTCTTCACCCCGGACAATAACTCGACATTCCTTGGGGGAAAGACTCACATCCTTAAATTCCAGAATTGGGAACTGTTCAGGAGTGACTAAACGTTGGCGACGCAACAGAGCATGGCAACGAGCGACCAACTCTTGCATACTAAAGGGTTTGGTAAGATAGTCATCAGCGCCCACTTCCAAGCCCAAGACTCGATCGCTCTCGGTTCCCCTCGCACTAAGAATTAAAATAGGGACTTGATTACCCTGATAACGCAACAACCGACACAAATCGAGTCCATTGATCTGTGGCAGCATGATATCTAAGATAAGCAATTCAAAGTTAGTTTCTATTGAGGGCAGGCTCCTTTCTCTATTTTGGGGTTGGAGTAGAGCTAGGGCATGGTCGCCACTATTTGCTGTCACAACTTCGTAGCCATCTTCCCGGAGAGCCAAAGCCACCATCTCCCGAATTAGCTCCTCATCTTCCACCACTAGCACCCGATTCTTCAGACCTAGGGAGTCTTTGCGTGAACCTTTTGGCATTTCTAGGCTAAGCATAAAAATAAAAAAAATTTGTAGAGTTTCTATGGCAAGATCTACACTAAAAGAATCCTTTTAGGCAAATATTTTGTCATGTTATTACATTTAAGCACTTGGAATGAAGTAGAAACCTATCTTTTGCAATCTAGAGGCATAATTATTCCTATTGGCTCCACGGAACAGCATGGGCCTACGGGATTAATTGGCACCGATGCCATCTGCGCTGAAGCGATCGCTAAAGGAGTTGGAACCGCAACTGGGGCCTTAGTAGCTCCCACCATTAATGTGGGCATGGCACTGCACCATACAGCCTTTCCCGGCACTATAAGTCTCCGTCCTAGTACCCTAATTCTAGTCATTCGTGACTATTTAACTTGTTTGGCTAAAGCTGGATTCCAGAAATTCTTCTTCCTCAATGGTCATGGGGGAAATATTGCCCCTTTGAAGGCGGCATTTTCAGAAACCTATGAATACTTAGCCGATCTGCAAATTCCCCAAGCTGAAAAGATTCAATGCCGTGTAGGTAATTGGTTTATGGGGGGCGGGGTCTATAAACTAGCCAAGGAACTCTACGGCGACCAAGAAGGCTCCCATGCAACCCCTAGCGAAGTTGCCCTAACTCAGTATCTCTACCCAGAAGCGATTAAACAGGGGGAATTAGGGATACCGGGAAATGGCTATAATATCTATGGAGCTACAGATTTTCGCCGCCGCTTTCCCGATGGACGTATGGGATCAAACCCTAATTTGGCTACTCCAGAACATGGTGAGCAATTTTATAATCTTGCAGTGAAAGAATTAACCCAGAGCTATCTAGAATTTCTCGCAGCCGAGTAAAGCCTATATCGTAGGGGCGCAAGGCCTTGCGCCCCTACCTGCATAAGCCTTATAGGTTAGTTTTAATTATTAATTTTACGTAGCTATTTTCATGCCAGACCAACTTAATTTATTTGACCTACCTAGTGACTCAACCTTAGCATCTCAAGAAGAAGCGATCGCTCCAGCGTTGGGTCGCAACATCTCTCCTTTATCTATTCCTGCCTTTGACCTAGATTTGATCCCCACCTCTGGCAAAATCCCCATTCCCCCCGGAACCTACGAAAATTTGGCAGAACTGACAGCCCATTGCAATCTCTGTCAGCGCTGTGAATTAGGTCAAAGTCGCACTAATGTAGTGGTAAGTCGGGGTAATCCCCAAGCCAAAATTATGATTATTGGGGAAGCTCCGGGGCAAAATGAAGACGAGCAGGGATTACCTTTTGTGGGGCGATCAGGGCAGTTGCTAGAAAAAATTTTGGAGAGTGTTAACCTGCAAATTGATAAAGATATATATATTTGCAATATTAATAAATGCCGTCCCCCGGATAACCGAGTCCCCACTCCGGGAGAAATTGCTGCCTGCACTCCTTATTTAATGGAGCAAATTCGCTTGGTGGATCCCCAAATTATTTTGTTGACCGGAGCCACGGCTGTAAAGGGGCTAACGGGAATTAAACAGGGAATTACGAAAATTCGGGGAACTTGGATTCCTTGGCAGGGGCGCTTGTGTATGCCCATTTTTCATCCTGCCTATCTCCTAAGAAATGCCAGCCGGGATCAAGGCAGTCCTAAATGGCTAATGTGGCAGGATATGCAGATCATTAAAGCTAAATATGATGAACTAATTGCTGCAAGTTAAGCAGTTAGCAGTAGGGTGGGCATTGCCCACCTTACCAAGGTTCTCCGTTCTACTAAGATTTATTAAACTGTGGCTTTTTCGAGGATGAGCTTCGATCGCTTCACTGGTTCTGGGATAGGTACAGGATAATCTCCGGTAAAACAAGCTGAACAAAAACTATGAGGGTCTTCCCCAGTAGCTCGGAGCATACCATCCCAACTCAGGTAAGCAAGGGTATCTACCCCAATCTGCTCGGCAATTTCCGCTACAGACTTAGTAGCTGCAATTAGATGGTCTTGGCTATCGGTATCAATCCCATAGAAACAGGGGTGAGTGACTGGGGGCGAAGAAACTCGCAGATGAATTTCCTTAGCTCCTGCATCCCGTAAGGCTTGGACAATTTTCCGACTGGTCGTACCCCGGACGATCGAATCATCCACCATAATCACCCGCTTATCCAGCAACACATCCTTGAGGGGGTTGAGTTTCATTTTAATCCCCGCCTCCCGCATAGCTTGGGTGGGTTGAATAAAAGTCCTGCCCACGTAGCGATTTTTAATTAGACCCTCACCGTAGGCAATGCCCGATCGCTGGGAAAAACCAATAGCTGCCGGAATTCCCGAATCAGGAACCCCGATCACAATATCTGCCGCCACCGGAGATTCCAAGGCCAGTTGATGCCCCAAACGCATCCGGTAACTATACAAACTTTCTTGGTTCATAATGCTATCAGGCCGAGCAAAGTAGATCATCTCAAAGATACACAGTTTTCTTTCTGGCTTCTGACTCCAATGAAAAGAAGCTAACCCCGCCTCGGTGATCCAAACCAATTCTCCCGGCTCCACATCCCGGAGATACTCAGCCCCGATGATATCTAAGCCGCAGGTTTCTGAAGATAGGACATAGCGATTATTTAATAAGCCAATCACTAGGGGACGAATGCCGTGGGGATCTCGTACTCCCATCAAGCCTTGCTGATTGCCAATCACCAGACTAAAGGCTCCCTGACAGCGATTGAAGGCACTAATTGCCGCTTCTAGCCAGTCTTTGCCGCTATCTACCTCTTGGGCGATCGCTACAGCAATCATCTCAGAATCGATCGTAGTCAAGAGTTGACAATTTTTTGCTAATAACTCTTCCCGTAGTTGAGCCGTATTCACCAAGTTACCATTGTGCGCCAGAGCCAAAGCTCCTAAACGAGTCTCTACTACTACTGGTTGGGCATTGACTACCCGACTAGAGCCAGTAGTGGAATAACGATTATGCCCCACCGCAATATTTCCCTGTAATTTACTGAGGATAGTTTCATTAAAAACTTGAGACACCAAGCCCATTTCTTTGTATAAATGAACGTCATCCCCAGCAAAAGTAGCAATCCCTGCTGATTCTTGGCCCCGATGTTGGAGGGCGTACAAACCAAAGTAAGTCATTTTACCTACATCTTCCCCCGGTGCATAGATGCCAAAAACGCCGCAAGCCTCCTCTGGCTTATCTGGTCTGGTAAGCTCCGGGCTAAAAAGCTCTGGAACACCAGCAAACTGGTCAGCGGTGGGACTATGGTGTCTGATCATAGCGATGGGTTGCTCCTAGGTAGCAAAAATTTATGAGTTTTGAGTTTAACAAGTAACGAGGTGATAGCTTTAACAATTCCTTAACATTAAAATTATCGCCTATTAGTTAGGTTTTTGGGGCTTATTTGCGGGAAATTCTCTAAAGAAAAATAGCTAAATTTATAAATTCTTAGTTTAGGGATTTTTGGTTCCAGGATTGGGATTAATTTGTCCGGGGGTGATAGTTTTACTCGGTGTGGGGCTGAACTGGGGTGCTAGTTGGGGTGAAAATTGAGGATTTCCAGTTTGTCCGGGTACTTGTCCGGGTAGTTGAGGGGTGAATTGTCCGGGTGATTGTTGAGTTTGTCCGGGAATTTGGGGAATGGTAACGCCGGGGGTGAGTTGGGGTGTGGGGGAATTAAAGGTAGGATTAGCAGTTGGATTAATGTTGGGATTAATAGTGGGACTAGGGGCAGGAGGCGCACCGCCGGGGAGAGTCGCGAGGGCTACTCGATCGCCCCCCACACTCCGTAGAATATCTAGCAACTGCACTACTTGGTCATAGCTGGCATTGGGAGAGGCATAGAGACTCATCAAGCCATTAGGATTTTGTTGCAGGTACTGGACTAACTTCTGCATAAATTCTTCCTTCGATCGCACCGGTTGCTGCTCGACAAACACATTACCCTGACTATCCAAACTAACTATCAGGAGTTGTCGGGCTTGGGGAACCCCAGTTTCAGCCTTAGGCAGATTGATATTAATGGCCTGCTGGCGAGACAAACCCACCGCTGCCAAAATAAAGAAAGTCAGAATACAAAAAATGACATCAATCAGGGGAATAATATTTACCTGAACATCATCCCCCGTGGTTGTATCTAAACGAATTCTTAGTGGTGCAGGCGGATTCACTGATGGGGGTTTTGGGGAATCACTATTCATACTTTGTCTATGGGGAATTTATTTACGGGGTTTCTTCAGTAGGTTGGGGATCAGGAATGATCTTCCGGGTGGAATTGTAGGGCTGGGGGGCGAGACGCTCTTGGCGATAGATCAACTCCAAAGCACTACCTGCCCGGCGGAACACCCGCACTTGACCAAAGAGGAAAGCTTGAAAAAGGCGATAGAATGCCAAGCTAGTGATCGCCACCACCAATCCGGCAGCAGTACTAATTAATGCCTCGCCAATGCCGAGGGTAACTCCTTGGGTAGAGCCGCTGCCAATATCCGCTACCCTGATCGAGAGCATGGAACTAATTAAGCCTAAAACTGTACCTAGCAATCCGAGGAGGGGAGCGATCGCAATGATCGCTTCAAGAATTTTATCCCCCCGACGCATCACAGAAATTTCTTCTTCAGCAGCAGATTCCAGAGCCAATCGCAACATTTCTGGGTCGGGGTCTACTAGTTGTAGTCCAGATAAAAAGAAGCGCCCAATGGGTAATTTTTTCGTATCTTCGGCAACTTCCCTCGCTACTTGCCAATTCTGACTAGCGGTATCAAGGATGCGGCGAACGGTTGCTTTTTCCTGCAATAATACCCTGCTCCAAAACCAAACTCGCTCAATAATTGTGCCTAGAGCTAAGATGGACAAAACCAAAAGGGGATACATGGCACTCCCACCTTTTTCAATAATTTCTCCTATATTCACGAACTATATTTACCTCCTGAAAGTTTAGTTACTACTGATTTAATTACTATTTATTTTTAAGTATTTATCTCATATTAGTACATGATCAGTAAACACTTGGGGATAATGACAGGTACTAGAGCTTTAATCTTGGCTAGAAAGACCGTCTTGACTATAGATCATCAAAATTTATCAAGGTTCCCACCCCGTGAGCGATCGCTTGCCCTTAATCCCCAAGAAGAGAGCATAAATCCGGGAGATGTTTGCTAGAATACATTGACGCTACTTAATACATAACAATAAAATTTGATGATTAATGATTACCACTAACTCTGCACCGCAAGTAATTATCTCTGGATTTCATGCCCTTTCCGACCCGATTCGTTTAAAAATTCTAGATTTACTACAGCAGCAGGAAATGTGTGTATGTGATTTGTGCGATCGCCTAGAAGTTCCCCAATCTAAGTTATCTTTTCATCTCAAGACCTTGAAAGAAGCAGGTTTAGTCCACAGTCACCAAGATGGGCGCTGGATGTATTACCGCCTAAATTTAGCTCAATTTATCGCTCTAGAGCAGTACCTAGCAGACTTTCGCCGCTTTAGTGAAGTCCTACCACCCCGCAAGTGTTGAGATTTGAGACAAAAGGCTGTGATGAGAAATACATCAAGAAATATTGATTTACTGTTGACGTATCAACTTTTATTGATTTATGCTTGGCTCATGAATAAATAACTGAGATACCTAGGGAAATCAATGATCGCAGCTAAAAAGTTAACAAGATCAATAAGGTCAACAGGTTTTAGATTAGGGTTACTGGCGATCGTGGCTACTTTAGTCAATGCCTGCCAATCCTCAACTCAACTTTCTCAATCAACAACTAAATCATCAGTAAAAATTGATGGCTCTAGCACTGTATACCCGATTACCAAGGCAGTAGCCACAGAATTTAAGGTGGCTCAAGCAACCCCAGTAGAAGTTACGGTAGATTTTTCCGGGACTAGTGGGGGTTTTAAGAAATTTTGTGCTGGAGAAACCGATGTGAATAATGCCTCCCGCCCTATCAATGCGAAAGAGATGGAGCAATGTAAGCAAAATGGGGTTCCTTATATTGAATTACCGATTGCCTTTGATGCGTTGACCATTGCGATTCATCCTAATAATACTTGGGCAAAAGATATCACTGTAGCGGAACTCAAAAAACTCTGGGAGCCAGAGGCAGAGGGCAAAATTACCAAATGGAATCAGATCCGTTCTGATTGGCCCGATCGCCCCATTAACCTCTACGGAGCCGGGGGTGAGTCGGGAACTTTTGATTATTTCACCGAGGCGATCGTTGGTAAAACCAAAGCCAGTCGCAAGGACTATAAAGCTAGTGAAGATGACAATGAACTGGTCAAAGGAGTGAGTAGCGATCCTAATGCCCTTGGCTATTTTGGGTTTGCTTACTATGAAGCTAATCTTTCTAAGCTCAAAGTTTTACCTGTCGATAGTGGCAAAGGAGCAATAACGCCCGATCGTAAAACTGTAGAAAAGGCAGAATATCAGCCCCTCTCTCGTCCCTTGTTTATTTATGTCAATGCCAAATTAGCTCAAGATAAACCAGAGGTAAGAGAATTTATTACTTTCTATATTACTAAAGCTCCCAGCCTTGTTAATACGGTGGGCTATATTCCCCTGCCGGAGGAAGGTTATCGTTTTGCCAATTTGCATTTCTATAACAGTAAAGTCGGTACGGTCTTTGAGGGCAAAGCTCAGATTAACCTTACCTTGGGAGAATTACTCCGCAAGCAAGCAACTTATTAGCTTTAGTTACAGAAAAGATATCCCCCAACTCCCTTTTTAAGGGGGCTTTCAGGATTACTTCTTACAGCAATTTATATTCCTTTATAGCGGTTCTCAATCTAGTGAGGTAAAGCCAATTGTAGGGGGCGCAAGGCTTTGCGCCCTCAAGGCATAAATGTAAAAAGGTGGTTTTTAGGATCACCCCAAAATTATTATTGATCAGGCAGGAAAAGTATGGCAATTAGAGTTGGAATTAATGGTTTTGGCAGAATTGGGCGATTGGATCTACGCGCGGCTTGGGGTTGGTCGGAGCTAGATTTTGTGCATATTAATGAGGTTAAAGGGGGAGCGATCGCTGCCGCCCATCTCCTCAAATTTGACTCTGTGCATGGGCGTTGGCAGCCAGAAGTTACGGCGGAGGGGAATAAAATCTTGATTGAGGATCAAGGTAGGAATCAATCCCTGAGTTTTAGTGAGTATGCTACTCCCGGCGAAGTGCCTTGGGCTGACTTGGGTGTGGAATTAGTTTTGGAGTGTTCCGGGAAATTTGTTACGCAAGATAAACTTAATGCCTACTTTGAGAAAGGTGTAAAAAAGGTCATCGTGGCGGCTCCAGTCAAGGAGGCCGGGGCTTTAAATATTGTCATGGGAGTGAACGATCGCCTTTATGATCCCCAAGTTCATAACCTATTAACTGCGGCCTCCTGCACTACCAATTGCCTTGCCCCCGTGGTGAAAGTCATCCATGAAAGCATCGGCATTAAGCATGGATTAATTACTACCATCCACGACAACACAAATACCCAAACTCTAGTAGATGCTCCCCATAAGGATCTACGCCGAGCTAGGGCATCTAGTTTATCCCTAATTCCCACCTCCACGGGTTCAGCCACTGCGATCGGTCTCATCTATCCCGAATTGAATGGCAAACTTAATGGTCTGGCTGTGCGGGTATCTTTGCTGAATGCTTCTCTGACAGATTGTGTCTTTGAAGTATCTCGCCCCACTACCAAGGAAGAAGTAAATGCTCTCCTCAAGGCGGCAGCAGAAGGAGAACTAAAAGATATTCTCGGCTATGAAGAGCGTCCCCTAGTTTCCATTGATTATAAAGATGATCCTCGATCGGGCATTATTGATGCTCTATCAACCATGGTGGTAGATGAAACCCAAGTAAAAATTCTGGCTTGGTATGACAATGAGTGGGGTTATGCCAACCGGATGGTGGAACTAGCAAGGAAAGTTGCTCGATCGATGTGAGGCGTTTCCTGTGTAGAAACAATCGATTTCCCTAAATCCCCTGCTCGGTTCGACTCCGCTCACCGACCGACTCCGCTCACCGACCGACTCTGCTCACCGAGCGTAGCCGAGGTGAATTAATTCTCTCCCCTTTTTGTAGGCTTTGCCTTCTCGTAGGGTAGGGGGTGGGGGGATCAAATCAAGGCTCTCAAAGGAGGCAACCAATAATGACAACCAACCCAACAGAAGCGGCCAATCTGCGAAATTATATTCTCGTAACTGCGGCCTACTGGGGCTTTACCATTACCGATGGGGCATTACGGATGCTGGTACTGCTCTATTTCCACACGATCGGCTACACTCCTTTACAAATTGCCCTGTTGTTTTTGTTCTATGAAATCTTTGGAGTGATTACCAACTTTTTTGGAGGTTGGATTGGTTCCCAGTTTGGGCTAAAGCTGACACTCTATGGAGGCATTGGGCTACAAGTCTTGTCCTTGGTGATGCTATCTTTGCTTAATCCAAATTGGTCAGCAGGAATAGCGATCGCCTACATTATGGCTGCCCAAGCCCTATCAGGAATTGCCAAAGACCTAACTAAAATGAGTACCAAAAGTGCCATTCGTCTAGTGGTTCCCAAGGAAGCTGCCTCGAAGCTATTCAAATGGGTGGCCATCCTCACGGGTTCTAAGAATGCCCTGAAGGGGTTTGGGTTCTTTTTGGGTAGTATCCTCCTTGCCAGTTTTGGGTTTGCCAATGCCCTATTACTAATGGCGGGGTGTTTATTTTTGATTTTGCTGACCGGAGTATTGCTGCCCAAGGGTATGGGCAAAATTAAGGCCAAGATAAAATTTAAGCAACTCTTCTCCAAAAGCCCAGAGATTAATATTCTTTCTGCTGCCAGATTTTTTCTTTTCGGCTCCCGTGATGTCTGGTTCGTAGTAGGCCTGCCGGTTTTTCTCTACTCCACCTTGGGCTGGAAGTTTGCCGAAGTGGGGGGATTTATGGCTTGTTGGATCATTGGCTATGGCTTGGTACAATTTTCTGCCCCCATGATCCTCCAGAAACTAGGCTCTGGTCAGGCTCCCAAATCTCAGACTATTCAGTTTTGGACATCGGTATTAGTGGTCATCCCGGCTGCCCTTGCGATCGCCCTGCAATCTGGTCTGCCCTCTGGGATAACGATCGTGGTGGGTTTAACTATATTTGGGTTAGTCTTTGCCTTCAATTCCGCTGTCCATTCCTACCTAGTCTTGGCTTTCACCGCCGATGATGATGTGGCTTTGAATGTCGGATTTTATTACATGGCTAATTCGGGCGGTCGCTTAGTTGGTACAGTGCTATCGGGTTTAGTTTTCCAATCCTTTGGGCTAACAGGTTGCCTCTGGGTATCAACCCTATTTGTCCTTGCTGCTAGTTTAATTACCTATAAACTGCCAGACCCTAATCCCCAAAAAACAATTGCTTGGCAAGCGAGAGATGGAGATTAGCAACAGATGTCTATTCTTCAGGGATTCTTTTTCTAAGAATTAACTCTTTTGATAGAGTTGTTCAAATTTAAGTTTGGATAAATTTAAGGTGTGATGTCTACCTCCTTCTTAAACTTATGAACAATAGCACTTTTGAATCCTTCTCCACTCAAGCTGCGATCGCCTCCCTCAACTTTTATCGTACCCATATTTCCCCCCGCAAAGGTTTCTCCTGTCCCCATCGGCTGTTTTATGGAGAAGAATCTTGTTCTGACTATGTAAAACGTATCTTGACTAATCAAAATTTAAGCGCAGCAATTCAAATGGCTCCCCAACGATTTAGAGCTTGCCAAGTTGCTGCCCAGACCTTGAAGTTACAAAAAGCCCAAAGTGGCTGCATTATTATTCCTTGTTGCCTTCCCATTTAATATTTGCAGCAGGTAACTTCTGTGGTAGTATAGATAGCTGGTGAGTAGACACCACTATAAACGCGCTAGGGCATAGCGTATTCAAAAACGCCTGTGGAGATGGTCTGGCAGGGGCAGTAATGTCTAGCAAAGAATCTGCGAAGCAGGAAATCTTAAATGCGAATTTAAGAATACCCGTCTCTTTAGAGCGGGGAGTGTGTTAAAGAAAAACTCTGATATAATTGCAAGCCTGAGTAAATTTTATCTTGGAGACAATAAGACAATAAAGGAAAAGTAATATGTCCCGATACCGTGGCCCCCGCCTACGCATTGTCCGCCGTTTAGGCGAATTACCTGGTCTCAGCCGGAAAACCGCTAAAAGGGCTTATCCCCCCGGTCAGCACGGTCAAAACCGCAAAAAACGCTCTGAGTATGCTGTCCGTCTAGAAGAAAAGCAAAAGCTCCGCTTTAACTACGGAGTTAGTGAAAAACAACTATTACGTTATGTTCGTAAGGCAAGAAGAGCTACTGGTTCTACTGGTCAGACTTTATTGCAACTACTAGAAATGCGTTTGGATAATACAGTATTTCGCCTAGGAATGGCTGGTACTGTTCCCGGAGCGCGGCAGTTAGTAAATCATGGTCATGTGACTGTCAATGGTCGTGTGGTAGATATTCCTAGCTATCAGTGCCGTGCCGGAGAAGTAATTAGTGTCAAAAATAACGATCGCTCTAAGCAATTAGTCACACAAAACCTAGAGTTTCCGGGACTAGCTAATCTTCCTAGCCATTTAGAATTTGACAAAGCTAACCTAACTGGCAAGGTCAATGGCATAGTAGAGCGGGAATGGGTGGCTCTCCAGATTAATGAGCTACTAGTGGTCGAGTTTTATTCCCGGAAGGCTTAAGATAGTTTTTTACCATAGCTTTTGGTATTTGAGAAATTATCTAAAAAAGCTATTCACTCATCGAAATACACTAGTTTTAAAAGGACATGGCTAATGCTATGTCCTTCTTTAGTTTTTTTTGCTTACAACTAGGAAAGACTAATGCAAAATCTGCAATAGAAATTTCTTAGTTTGATTGCTTTTAGGATTATTAAAAAATTCGGCTGGGGTTGTATCTTCCACAAGTAAGCCATCACCTAGAAAGATAATGCGATCGCCGCCGTCCTTCTCCACATCCGTGACCAAACCGGAAAACTTCCCTATGCTTTCTTCGGTTGGGTTGAGGGTAATCCTATTCAATATCTATTACGCTTCTTATTATTTGGAGAGGGAGACACAGCAGTGGTGACACGGGAAGTGTTGCGACGGGCGGAGCGAAACCCAGAGCAGCGACCAGGAGTTCCCTCCTGAGAAATTTACTTTTTACTTTTCATCAGTACTCAATTTGCTATTAACTTGTAACCAATTAGCTAACTTCTGAATATCTTCTTCCTGTGTTTTCAGACTTGCGGCCAATTCTAGAAAAAAGCTTGCCGCATCAACTTCGGACGCTGTAAGCTCAACTCCATTAATGAATAGAAATGTATAGACAGCAATCAGAGCAATTCTTTTGTTACCATCTACAAAACAATGATTTTTAACTAGTCCATAGCCATAAGATGCAGCCAATGTGTATAGGGTTACATCATCGCCATAGTGATAAAGATTTTTGGGCTTGTTTAAGGTAGATTCCAGACCACCCTTGCTTAAGACTCCAAAAATCCCCCCCGACTCCGCTAGAATTTCACTATGTATGACACAAACATCATGACTATCCAACTACAGCGTTTCCATCATTTAGCCAACTCAATTAAAGCATTACGATACTTTCTCATGCCTTGTCGGGCAGCTTCAATTTTTTTGGCGAAACTAGGATCATAGGCAGAAATCTCATAGCCTGAGGGAGTTCTTGTTGCCAGAATTTCATCATTATCGTTGACACCCATCCTATAGCCATCGAAACTTTTGGAGCGCGCCCTCAAAGTTATTCTTGCCTTAGCTGGAATGGCTCTTGCAACTGCTCTTCTTTTTGGAATAATACGGCTGAGGGAATTACACCGTTTTTTAATGTGTAGAAGCATATTCTCTATCCTAGTAAACTACCAGAGTAATCCTACCTAATATCCTTGATTTTACTACAAAAGTTTCGACACGATTTGTACAACTCAGGCTACTTAACCATTGATAATAGGTTGATAACTACAAGCATAAGTATATGGAAGGAATTTTATGATTATGGGTTTGGAATTAGTAAAAAAGAGATTTTGGGCGATCGCCAGATTTTTGGTACTGGCTTGCTTGTGCTGCTTTTTGGTTGTGAGTTGTGGCGGTAGGGGGAATAAGAATACGACTAGTACTACAACTAATAGTCCCGGAGCCGCCGCTGAGCGCCTAGTAGTAGCATCGGTAGAAAAACCCCGTACTTTGGATCCTGCTGATGGTTATGAAGTAGCAATTAGCGATATTATCACCAGCTTGGGCGATCGCCTTTATACCTACAAAGATGATACTGATGAAGTACTGCCCCAACTAGCCACAGCCCTGCCCAAAATTAGCGAAGATGGCTTGACCTATACTATTCCCATCCGTCAAGGAGTGGTATTCCATGATGGAGAACCCTTCAATGCCAAGGCTATGGCATTTTCCCTAGATAGATTTGTTAAAAATGGCGGCAAACCCAGTACCCTCCTATCCACAGTTATGGCATCGGTAGAGGCCACCGGGGATTATGAACTAACCATCAAACTCAAAGCCCCCTTTGCTCCCTTCCCTGCATTGTTAGCTTTTCCCGGTATGTGTGCCGTATCTCCTAAGGCTTACCAGATCGGGGAAGGCAAGTTTAAGCCTAATGAATTTGTGGGAACAGGTCCTTACAAGCTGGCTTCTTTTACACCGAGCTTAGTTAAGGTTGATGCCTTTGATAAATATTGGGGAGATAAACCCGCCTTGAAGGGGATTGATTTTACCCTGTTGAGCAGTGCGGCGAATGTGTATAACTCCTTTACCACCGGAGCGATCGATATTGCCTTCCGGGATTTAGAATCTTCCCAAATATTGACCTTGAAACAAGATGCCGCTACTAAGGGATATCAAATGATCCAAAAACCCAGTAGTGGTTTGCATTACCTAGCTTTGAATACAAAACTCAAACCCTTAGATCAAGTAGAAGTCCGTCAAGCGATCGCCTCTATTATTGATCGCTCTCTAATTATCGATCGAGTCTACAAAAAACTTGCAGACCCCGCCTATACGATCGTCCCAGCTAACTTTGCCACCAGTGTTCCTGTCTTCAAAGCCCCCTATGGTGATGGTAATGTTGCCAAAGCTAAGGAATTACTAACTAAGGCTGGTTTTTCTAAGGAGAAACCCTTCGAGCTACCAATTTGGTATTCTGCCACTTCCTCAGAACGAGAAGCTACCGCCGCCATTCTTAAGGAATACGTAGCTCAGAAATTAGATGGGATTATGACCATAAAACCAGAACCAGTAGAATCTACCACCCTATTTTCTAATGTTGAAAAAGGAATTTATCCTAGCTATCTAATTGCTTGGTTCCCGGATTTTGGCGATGCAGATAATTATCTATCACCGTTTTTTAACTGTGATAAAGGTTCGGTAGCTACAGGTTGTGAGAAGGGAGATAGTCAAACCCAAGGTTTCTTTTATTACAGTGAAGAAATGCTCAAGCTCCTCAAAACCCAGCGTGTAGAAAAAGACCCAGCTAAGAGGAAGCAAATTATTGCTCAAATTCAAGAAATAGTAGCAAAAGATGTTCCCCTCATTCCTCTATGGCAGGAGCAATCTTTTGCCTTCTCTCAAAAGAACATCAAAAATGTCACCATCAATCCCGTTTTTGGTCTGCCCGTATGGAAGATTAGCAAAGGTTAATAGCAAATAATTTAGGCTTGCTATAATTCTAAAAAGGTAATGATTTTACAGCAGATTGCGATCTAGTAAGCCACAATCTTGATCTTTAAGTCTCCCTTAAAAAGGGAGACTTAGAGGGTTTTTCTTGCCACTTATCTGAACACAAATTGCTGTAGGAAAAGGACGGTTCCCTGCACTGTGGGAGCGTCCTTACTTGTTGAGTCCTAGCAAATTAGTCTTACAGCACTTTTCCTTGAGATGCAGCCGGAAAAAACTTAATATTTTCACTCTAGAGTAATTCTTTCTAGGCAGCTGCTACAGTAGCGATCGCTATAATATTTCAATATTTCTGTCACCGGCAGTCGATTAACCAACTCCAGAGAATCATAAGTCAAAATGAGCCCTCCTACCTGACTTTCTTGATAGTCAAACTGGAGAGAATCTTGGGGAATTAATTTAGTCTCTACCCCCGGCAATTGACGTAGATGCGTTGCTAATTCTTGATAAGTAGCCAGAGGCAACCGGGGCAGAATTACTTTTTCTTGATAAGACACTTGATCAGACATCTAAGTCGGACGACCCCCAGCTTGGTTAGTTGTCGGGGGACGATCGCCGACCCGCCGAGTCACCTCTACCCCAAATTGTTCTAATATCACCACCGGGCCACCGGGGCCAGTCATTTCAATCCGCTTCACTAAAATTAAACCATCTGAAAGCCTTTCACCCGGCGATACATAACGGCTACTAGTTTCATTGGGCGCCTTAACAATGGCCTTAGGAGACGCACCCGCCACATCAACGATCCCACTAACCTCCACTAACCTTGCCAAGGATGGTTCAGGTAAGGCTGGAAGCTGGGGAGTAAAAGGTTGAACCGTTGCAGTGCCTGTGCCTGCTCTAGCAGGAGCATTAGTACGGGCTACTGGTGCTGTACTAGTTCTAGCAGGAGGAGTATTACTACCGGCCGTGGTTGTTCCCCTAGCCCCACCGGCCGCCATAGTTACTACCGCTCTAGGGGCTGGAGGCGCAGGAAATGCAGCTAGTGGAGGCAGGGGAATTTGTGGCAGAGAAGGAATTGGTCTTTGATTAGTAGCCGCACCAGCAGGGGCGGTGGCAGTAGCAGTAGCACCTGTAGCACCTATAGTACCTTTGACCAAGGGCTGAATAGATGCTGGTAGGGCAAAGGGATCCGCACGCCCCTGGGGGTTATTTCGTAAAGCTTCATCGCCCAAAGTAGAAGAGAGAAGTCCGGCGGCGGCTGTATTAGCCGGGGATTGAGCTACACCGGGAGTTCCGGCATTAGCGCCAGTCTTCGGAGCTTGAGGGGCAGCTTTGACAGTCGTGAAGGGAGAAGCACCTGCTTTAGGAGGGGATAAGGGCGATCCCGCCGCTTTAGGAATACTAACTGGAGAGCTTGTAGGAGATGCAGCTACTGGAGTCGGGCTGTTGGAACTGTTGCCACCAAAAAAAGGTAGAGAAGGGATAAAATCACACCCACCCATCATTATAGACAGGATGCCCATTAAGGGTACCAAAGTTTTACGCTGCATACACCAAACACCTCCACACTTTACTTTCTAACTTCATCACAGCCGCTCTGAAATTATAGCAACTTTCCTTCAGTAGACATAACTTCTTTAGTCATCGGTTCCTACTAATAACTTCTTCATGGTGTCTAGTCCCTTTTTCAGACGGCGGGAGACTGTTACTACGCTAATATCTAGCTGTTCGGCTACTTCTTTTTGAGTAAAATCATAAAGGAAGACAAATTCTAAAATCCGTCGAGTTTGATCTTCTAAATGAATTAAGGCCTGTTGCAAACGAATTTGGTCTTCTTGAGCTAGTTGAAAACTCCGGTAGTGGGGGTCTGGCATTAATTCCCCAAGATTAGTTGCGCCATCTTCCCCATCCCTTATGGGAACATCAAGACTAATGAGTTGACGATTTTGTTGGACTAGTTTAATTTCTTGCCACTCTTGGATAGGGATCGCCAGAGCTTTGGCAATCTCTAAATCTGTAGGTTGGCGTTGGAGATGACTACGTAATTCATTAATTACCTTTACAGACTGTTGTTGTAGTTCTTGCCAGCGCCGGGGGATCCGCACGGCACTACTTCGATCGCGCAGATAGTGCTGAATTTCTCCCTTGATATAGGGTAAAGCAAAGGAACTAAAGGCGTTTCCTCTAAGGGCATCAAATTTCTCGATCGCATTAATTAAACCAATACATCCTACCTGTAACAAGTCCTCATAGTTTTCCTGAGATTGCTGGGCATAATGGTGTGCCTCTTTCCTGACTAAGCCAAAATTGAGTTGGACAATTTGATTCCGAACCTCTAAGTCTTGAGACTGCCGATACCTAGATAACATCTGGAGGTTCTCATATTTGAGGTCTTGATTAGAAGTAGTACTCATAGGAAATTTCAACGGTAGAAGAAAGAATATAGCCTGATCGACGACATGACTTGATAGTTTGACTGGCCAAGATATTAACATTTTCACTGGGCTAAAGCCACAGTGATTTCTAGCAAGCGAGTAGAGGTAAGTAGTTGATGCAGCCGGAAGATACAGCACTTTTCATTCAGATGTAGCCAGAAAACCCCTAAATCCCCACACTAATGCACTGCTATGCCAGAGCCGAGGGGGACTTGAAGTTAAGTGTCTCTACCAATCTGCGAAGTGCTGTAAATTGTAGAGGTACAGTAGAGATATAGCAGTTGAAACCCTAATTAAAGCTCTACCCCAGCAATGTTTTTCATCGCTACTTCCTAAGTTTATGTTGTTATAGGCTACTTTTACAATAGTTGTTCTACTATTTTCTTTTTTACTATATTTCTTTTCTAATCATTCGCTAATCTAGACATAATTGCCATGGTCAGATCAGCCCCGGTCAAATTAGCTTGAGTCATATCGGCATCTAGAAGTACTGCTTCGACTAAGTTAGCCTTACTCATATTTGCCCAGCAGAGTTTGGCTCGATAGAGTTTAGCTCGGTAGAAGTTGGTTTCCCGGAGAGTAGTCCAAGTAAGGTTTGCTTCCCGGAGATTAGCATCACTAAAATCAGCCCCTGACATATCTGCCTTGTTAATCCTTGCTCGGCTTAGGTCAGCCCGTTGAAAACTAGTTCCTAGGGCTTTGCTATTATTGAAGAGACTTCTAGCTAGATTTGCTTCGACAAAATTAACATTAATCAGGGTGGCTCCGGTAAAATTGGCTCCTTCTAGAGAGGCTTGATGGAAGTTACACTCCATTAACTTCACACGGGTCAGGGTTGCTTCTAATAGCTTTGCTCGACTGAAGTTAGTATTGCTAATTATGGCATCACTAAGAATGGTGTAGTTGAGATTTGCTTCGGTAAAATTTGCCTGACTTAGGTCGGAGGCTCTGAGGCTAGTATCTGCAAAATTAGTTTGAAAACAGTAGCTATTAGTCAGGTTTGCTTCAATAAGATTTGTCCGGTGGAAGTTTGCTTCGGTGAGGTTTGCCCCGGAGAGATCTGCTTCCCGGAGATTACTATCGCTCAAGTCTGCCCCAATCAAGGTTGCTCCCCGAAAGTTGACTCCCCGGAGATCTACTTTTTTTAGTTCTAATCCTACTAAAGAGGTATCTTGCAAGTTGAGGTCTCGAAAATCTGTCTCCCCCCTAGTATAGCGGCTTTGTATTTCTTCTAAAATCATAGGACCAGAGTAATTTTTTTGTTTTATTGTGTCAGAAAGAACCATTGTAACTCCTTATATTTCCGTTGATTTTCTATTAATTCATCTGTAGCTGGGGAAGGGAAGTAAATATAAAATTATTCTAGGAATTAGGAGTAAAATCCGGTAACTACTTATAAAGAAATTAAGGAACTACACTATGGCAGATAATATGCGGAGCAAGATAATTACCCAAGGCAGTGCGAAATCCGCTAATCGTGCCATGCTCCGGGCTGTGGGTTTTGGGGATAATGATTTTGATAAGCCGATTATTGGGATTGCGAATGGATATAGTACGATTACTCCTTGTAATATGGGGATTAATGAGCTAACGCTCCGGGCTGAGGCAGCGGCTCGTCGGGCAGGAGCCATGCCCCAGATTTTTGGGACTATCACCGTTAGTGATGGTATTTCTATGGGAACAGAGGGCATGAAATATTCTTTGGTTTCCCGTGATGTCATTGCTGATTCTATTGAAACCGTTTGTAGTGCCCAGAGTATGGACGGGGTACTGGCGATCGGGGGTTGTGATAAAAATATGCCGGGGGCGATGATTGCGATCGCTAGGATGAATATTCCAGCGGTTTTTGTCTACGGCGGTACCATCAAACCCGGTCATCATAATGGCAAAGACCTAACGGTGGTCAGTGTTTTTGAGGCTGTGGGAGAATATAGCGCTGGAAAAATAGATGCCGCTGAATTGTTAGAAGTGGAACGTAAAGCTTGCCCTGGTGCTGGCTCCTGTGGAGGTATGTACACAGCTAACACCATGTCTTCTGCCTTTGAAGCTATGGGTATGAGTTTGCCCTACTCTTCAACTATGGCAGCAGAAGATGCAGAAAAAGCCGATAGTACTGCCAGATCAGCGGAGGTCTTAGTAAATGCAATTCGTAAACAAATTCTCCCTATAGAGATTATAACGAGGAAAGCGTTAGAGAATGCAATTTCTGTGATTATGGCAGTGGGTGGTTCTACTAATGCGGTGTTGCACTTGCTAGCGATCGCCCATACTGCCAAGCTTCCCTTGACCCTTGATGATTTTGAAACTATCCGGGCAAAGGTTCCGGTATTGTGTGACCTCAAACCCAGTGGCCGCTACGTAGCCACAGACTTGCATAAAGCTGGAGGAATTCCTCTGGTGATGAAAATGCTGTTGGAGCATGATTTACTCCACGGTGATGCTTTGACAATTACGGGGGAGACGATCGCTGAAGTTTTGGCGGATATCCCCAAGGAGCCTTCTCCAGATCAGGATGTAATTCGCCCTTGGCACAATCCTATGTACGCTCAAGGCCATTTGGCAATTCTGCGAGGGAATCTAGCCACAGAAGGTGCAGTTGCTAAGATTACGGGGATCAAGAAGGCTAATATTACGGGGCCAGCACGGGTTTTTGAATCGGAAGAAAGTTGTCTAGAAGCAATTTTGGCAGGAAAAATTCAAGCGGGGGATATCTTAGTTATCCGCTATGAAGGCCCGAAGGGAGGCCCGGGAATGCGGGAAATGTTGGCTCCGACTTCGGCAATTATTGGGGCTGGGTTGGGAGACTCGGTGGGCTTAATTACCGATGGGCGCTTTTCTGGGGGAACCTACGGCATGGTGGTGGGGCATGTGGCTCCTGAGGCGGCGGTGGGGGGTACGATCGCTCTAGTAGAAGAAGGGGATAGGATTACGATCGATGCTCCCCAAAGGCTATTGGAACTCCACGTCCCCGAGGCGGAGCTAGAACAGCGCCGAGCTAAGTGGCAACCTCCGGCTCCCCGTTATACCAGAGGAGTCTTAGCTAAATATGCCAAGTTAGTTTCTTCTAGTAGTTTGGGGGCAGTCACAGACCTAAATCTATTTCCCTAGGTTTAGCTAATTCTATAGGTTAAAAATCCCCTCTTTAATGATTAGGGGGGATTACTCTAGAAGCTCTATGTTGATACAACTTTTTAAGAGGGAATATATTTGATATACCGTAACCTTGACAGTAGATATTAAAAGAACTACTCTCGATAGAGAACCCTAAAGGGACTAATGATGTAATTAACCCTCTCAAGAAATAGAAATCAATGCAAGCCTCGGAAACAAAATTAGAACAAATTATTGAAGGAACAAAGCAGTACCTTGTCCCGCTTTTCCAGAGACCCTATAGCTGGGAAAGGAAACAATGGGAAGCCTTGTGGAATGATCTGACAGAACTTTATGAATCTGATAATCCTCGTCCTCATTTCATGGGTTCGATCGTTACGATGCCGACTTCATCAGTTCCTGAAGGTGTAACCAAATATTTATTAATTGATGGACAACAGCGATTGACTACTGTTTTTATATTACTGTCTGCATTAAGAGATATTGCAAAACAATCAGAAGAAGAATTAGCAATAGAAATTGACAATACTATCTTACTTAACCCCTATAAGAAAGGCTGGGATTACTACAAACTACAACCTACACAGAAAGATCGTGTAGTATTCCATCAAATAATAAATTCAGAAACTCCAGTTAATGGAAGTAGTATTGGATTGCTATAGCTTTTTTGAAAAGAAAATTGGGCAAAATAGATCATCAACGGAACTGCAAAGAATTAAAAGGGTTATTTGTAGTAATCTATCTCTTGTGAGTGTTGTTCTTAGTCACGATGATGATCCTTATTTAGTTTTTGAGGGTCTTAATGCCAAGGGAAAACCCCTTACTCAGGCAGATTTAATTCGTAATTATTTTTTCATGCGAATCCACGCAGATGAACAAGAATCTGTATATGCTCGATATTGGCAGCCCATGCAGGAATTACTTGGTGATAGTTTAACAGAGTTTGTTCGCCACTATTTGACGAGAACTGGTGATGAAGTTAGGCAGAATGACATCTATTTTCAAATTAAGAATCGAATTGGTACTAATAATGCTCTATCTTATCTACAAGATGTGTGTATCTTCTCAGAGTATTATTCAAGACTTTTGAACCCAGAGCGAGAACCCAGTAAGATTGTCCGTAAATATTTGCACCGTATCAAACGTTTGGAACTAGCAACTGTCTATCCGTTTCTCTTAAATTGTTATGATGACTGGATGAAAGAAAAAACGACAGAGAAAGAATTCATTTCCACTCTTCAAGTTATTGAGAATTTCATTCTGCGTCGCTTTGTATGTAATGTTCAAACAAGAGGTTTGAATAGAATTTTTGCCTCGCTCTACTCGCAAATTAGTAAAACTACTGATCTTACTTCTGATAGTTTTGTTGAGAGATTAAAATTGAAACTTCAAGACCAAAACTATCCTAAAAATGTGGAATTTAGGGCTAGATTAGTAGATGTAAAGTTATATGGTTCTAATCGTTCTGAAAAATGTAAACTTATTTTAGAATCTATTGAAGAATTCTTTAAACATAAGGAAACAGTTAATTTTCATGGGCTTACTATAGAGCATATTATGCCTCAAACTTTAAATCATCAGTGGAAAACAAACTTAGGAAAAGATTGGGAAATAACTCACGAATTACTCCGCCATACACTAGGAAATTTAACTCTCACAGGCTATAATCCAGATCTTTCTAATTCTACTTTTGAAGTTAAGAAAAAACATTTTCAAGATAGTCACTTAGAATTAAATAAGTATTTTCAAACTAAGGAACTTTGGACTAGAGAAGACATTGAAGAACGGGCAGCCTATCTCGCAGATATTGCTCTGCAAATTTGGAGTTATTTTGGGGATAGCTCTACCCAATCTGCCCAGTTAAGCTCAACTAAAAATAGTCCGAAAGGTAAAATCCCAAAAATGGTTTATTTGTTTGAGCAGGAATATTCTGTAAAAAGTTGGCGAGATGTTTTAGAAATTACTTTAAATACGATCGCCGACCTAGAACCGGAATATTTTCAAGAAATTATGGAGCAATTTCCTCGTTTTGTAAGTCGGGATGAAAAGAAATTCCGTGCTACTCGTAAACTACGCAATGGAGTTTTTATTGAAATCAACTTATCAGCCCAAGACATTTATGCCATCTGCCAAAAAGCGATCGAGATAGCCGGACTCTCGGCCGAAGAATGGCGGGTAGAAACTCAGGAATCTAGGTAAGAAAAAAGATTTGATAAACAGAACTATGGAAGATTATGGAGCGATCGCTCAAACCTAGGGACTGGTAGCTAGGGCTGTGGCTACTTCCTGAAAGTAGATACTCCTAATATCTTCGGGAATAGACGTTTCCAAAGTTTTATAACCTTCTTGGAGAGAAGCTTTTATTTGAGCCGGGGTGAACTGGTCTCCTTCAGCTTGGAGGTAGGCAGCAATGCGAGTTTCGCTCCAATGAAAAGTCTGAGCCATGATTACCATCAAGCGTAATTCTGGAGAAAGATTTGCTAACCCTTGCTCCAAGTAGCACCATAGGGGCGGTGGCGCAGCCGAGAGAGAATAATTAATCTCTTCCACCGAGGGGGGTTCAATTTGGTTAATGCAGTAGGCCGTGATGTTAATTAACCAGTTTTGGAAAGAGGTAGCTACCGGGTTAGGATTGCTTCTCAGGTCTAAATCCCGCAACTCATGGAAAATATGTCGCCAAGTTAGGGAAAAAAGATAATCAGTCTGGACAGGCGATCGTGTGGCATGGTCAACCAAGGTATACACGATCGGACTATAGCGACAAAAGAGGGCTGTAAAATACTTACCTTGGTGGGGGTAATTTTGACAAAGTGTTAATAGCTCCTGATCACTGTGGTGAAAGAGGGCTTTAACTAGAGGATGATTAGCTTCCGGGAAATGGGGTATATGTACAGTCATCGCAGCAGGAACTTTATTTGTTTAATCTTAACAGTAGTCTGGAGGGTAAGATCAGGAAAAATAGCAAAAAATAGCAAAATAAATCAAGTTATATTCCAGCCAATTTTTTCTAGAGCGGCTAGAACCTTTCTGGCTTTTGTAGATTAGCAGGCTGGAACCTAGGCAACAAAAGTACCATTATTATCGGGGCGTACTACAACGGTATAGTTTTTGAGCGATCGCATTTGACCATAATCGAGAAGACTTGATAAATTTTTCGTTAGATAAAGTATTAAAGCATATTAAAATGTATCCAAGTTTTTCCCTAGGGGATAGCGGGTAGCTTTCTAAAACTCTGGCTAGGCAAACAGAAAAATCTGCGGTGCGATATCTGACGTTAGCGTAGCCTCTCCTTGGGAGAATCGGGTGCAATTTACTAATAATCTTGAGAATTAAGTTATGGAAAATCTCCTCCTAATATCTGAAGTTGCTCAGGAACTAGGGCAACATAGCAATACCGCCAGAATAAAAAAGCTAATTTTCGCTACTTGGAAAAACTGCTGGGAAAATGACCTCAGCGTCATTGATAGGTTTCCCCTGACTAATATTCTTCAGGAATTAGTTAACTTCTATCCCACCCCAGAGCAGTTAAGAGTTGCTTTTTTTAATATTGTTAATACCCTAAATAAAAAAGAAGAATATACTCTAATTGCAGAAATCATTCTTGCAAAGCTAGATAATTTGTATGTTTGTCAAGAGCCAAAAACTGAAATGGTATATAGGGCAGTTGCATCTCCTAGCCGATCTCTACCTATCTATCCAAATCCCCTGCCATCATCAAGGCTATCTACAACGGGAGATATATCTTTAGATGCCATAACCAATATCAAGGTAAGTAAAGAAAATCAGTTAGAAGCGGATTCTGTACCTGAACCTAGGCATAATTCTGATCTTAACCCTAGTCCTAGCTTTAATATTAACTCTAGTCCTAACTACGACCCCTTTGCTGTGAGATTAGCAGTCATGAAGTATAGCAATCCCCTCCGGGCAAAAATATTACTGCTCTGCATTTTGGAAGAACAATCTAGTTTTAATCAGAGCAGTTGGCTGAAACTCCGATCGAGGAATCTGGATGAACTATTAGTCGAAGTATTTCAGAAGTTTTCCAGCCTAGAGCAATTAGAGCAACCACTATATAGGACAGCTAGTAGCCTTCAGGAACCTGATGAATATGCTCAGGCCGCAGAGGCGATCGCTAAAGCCATGAAACCTTTTTATCAGAATGCTCTAGCATCCTAACTAAGATTTCTAACCTTGCGCCCCTACAAAATCCTCTAGAAGTTTCAACCACCTGCCCTAGAAAATCACCTCTGTCCTACTAGCAGGGAATCTTTTGGTTGTTCCACCATTTGGCGTAGGCGATCGCCCTCAATGGTTTCTTCTTCCACCAGCATTTCCACTAGCTGATCCACTACTTCTCGGTGTTCCCGGATAATTTGCCGGGATTCAGCATGGCACTTACCGATTATCAACCTTACCTGCTCATCAATTTGGGCGGCAATTTCTTCCGAGTATTCATTCCGGCTGCCCATCCAGTCGCCCCCTAAAAATACCTCACTAGATTGAGATTCTAAGGATAAAGCCCCCAGAGTCGACATGCCAAATCTAGTCACCATTTGCCGAGCCAGAGATGTTACCTGCTGGATATCTTGACTGGCTCCACTGGTAACTTCTGAACTGCCAAATATTTCTTCTTCAGCGGCTCTACCCCCCAAGCCGACGGTAATTCTGGCGAGGATTTGATTGCGGGTAATTAGTCCCTGCTCTTCGTTGGGGGTAAACCACGTTAAGCCCTTAGCTTGCCCCCGAGGAATCAGGGTGACTTTCTGGACAGGATCATGCTCCTTCAGCACAGTACCTACGATCGCATGACCAACCTCATGGTAGGCAATTAGCCGCTTATTTTTGCTATCCATCAAGGGTGTACCTTCCATCCCGGCAACTACTCGATCGACTGCATCGTTAACTTCCGCCATAGTCATAGCGTCCTTGCGGCGGCGGGCAGTGAGAATGGCTGCCTCATTGAGGAGGTTGGCGAGGTCTGCTCCAGTAAAACCGGGAGTCCGGCGGGCAATGGTTTCTAGGGAAATATCAGGAGCAAGTTTTTTATTCCGGGCATGGACTTCGAGAATCCCCTGTCTGCCCTTGAGGTCTGGGTAATCTACCATCACTTGGCGATCAAATCTCCCCGGTCTGAGGAGGGCTGTATCTAAGACATCCGGGCGGTTAGTTGCCGCA
>ENA-OBLH01000085-OBLH01000085.1-metagenomes-genome-assembly--contig:-NODE-85-length-31823-cov-3.93493_pt1 | contig 31823 bp, 31 predicted proteins | sample MGYA00153382_OBLH01 | MGnify analysis MGYA00153382
AGAACCCCCGAATTTAGAAAACCCTAATAACTTTTGGAGAATCTTTCCTATAAAAGCCTGATCATGATTTCCTTCAACCCCAATCAAAATATAGCGACGACTCACTAACGTACCTCCTGCCCTAGTTCTTCCCGCAACCGTTTTAGCCTATTTCCATCATGCCTAACTACTCTTGTCTGCATCTCTTTCGGCTCAAGACGATAAAGCACTAAATCCGACTCATCTTCTATTACCTCTAATAAAGCATCAACAGTCTCCAGACTATGGGTTGTGGCAAATAACTGCACATCCATCTCTTTACACCACTTAACCAGCCAACTAAAGGAATTTTGCAGGGCTTCAGTATGAATCGTAGCTTCAAGTTCATCAATAAAAAGGATTCCTCCTCGAACACTTGCAAGTTTAAGGGCTATATGAAGCAATCGACGGACTCCATCACCAAACGTACTAACAGGGACAAGCCCAAGTTTTTCATGCTGAATATAGATATTAAATCGATCAGATCCCGGAGGTAAAAGAATTTCTATGTCGGAAATATTACTATCCATCTGACGTAGAAGCTCTACAACATCAGATTTAAAGTTATGGAAGCTAGCCTCTGACAACAATCGAAACCTTCCGATTTCCGAACTATGGGATACAGGTGTAACAGTAGTAGTATTTAAAGTTAGTTCTTTTTTAATAGATAATCCAGATAAAGACCCATCTTCCCAAAGTTTATAGTTTTCAGTAAGATCAGGCTCTTCATTATTAAATAAATTTAACTGATTAAGCTGTAATTCAATTTTCAAGTCAAGACCCTTACGTACTTCAGTAGTGTCTTCTCCACTCACTCTTATTCGTCTTTTTCTTTCAGATACAAATATTTCTTCTATCTCTTTATAAGTTGCTGTCATATGTTTAACAGCAAATGATCCACTTCCAGAAATAGAGATAATTCCTGTTTTAGGCTCTAATAAACTGAATGGCGAATCATGATTAAATAGCCATTGAAGTACTTCAAGAGAGGAAGTACGAGATATTCTATAGTAATGTTCACGCTGTTTGGCTGTACTTAGCCAAACTTTGATATCTAATGGATGACAATAGATAGATAAAGCCTCAAGAACACTAGTTTTACCTGAATTATTAATCCCAACAAGCAGGTTAATTGGCCCGATATCTTTTAGCTCAAGATCTCGTAGCCCTCTAAACTGATGAATTTTAATACTTTCTAAGCTTTCTCTTGTCATAAACTTATTTTAGCCCAAGCTACCATTAGCTAGAAACCACATTCTACTGTTAAACTGGGCAAGCTTTGCCTAAAACCCTCAAAAGGATTATCTTGTATCCTGTTTACTCTGCTTTGGTAAGGCGTATCCCTAATTCTGCCTCTTGAGTCAAGAGAGATTGTTTACGATCGCATCCCCACCGATAGCCTTTGAGACTGCCATCACTGCCGATAACCCGATGACAGGGAATAACAACCGCCACAGGATTATTTGCACAGGCATTGGCCACAGCCCGCACTGCGTTGGTTTTACTGATGCTCTCTGCAACTTCTGCATAGCTGAGGGTAGTTCCTGGGGCGATCGTTTGTAGTGCTTGCCATACTTGCTGTTGAAAAGCAGTTCCCTGAATATCTAGGGGCAGGTCAATCGATTTTTGGGGAGATTTAATCAAGCCAATAATCTGCTTAACCCAAGCTTCAAACTCTTGATCCTCTCCGCAAAGCTGCGCCAGAGGGAACTTCGCCCGGAATTGAGTGGTTAAAATTTCAGCCTGATCACCTAAGGCGATCGCACATACTCCCTTGAAGGTTGCGGCCACTAGTACCCAGCCCAACCAGCAAGGCTGTACTGTATATCTAATCTGCATCTCCTTAATACTTTAATTAGCTTTTTATGGGGGTGGCGAGACTCGAACTCGCACGAGGTTGCCCTCAACGGATTTTAAGTCCGTTGCGTCTACCATTCCGCCACACCCCCGTGGTTAATTTGGGTAGATTTATATTGTTACACAAATGGGGTTAAAATTAGCCTTAACAATTAATCACAACTAGATATTTTATAAGTCTATGGAAATTGCATTGTTACTTTATGTCGCCCTTGCTGGAGCCTATCTAGTAGTTGTTCCCCTTCTAATCTACGCTTACCTCCAAGCTCGGTGGTATGTAGCTAGTGCTTGGGAACGGGGTTTTATGTACTTTCTGGTGTTCTTTTTCTTTCCCGGATTGCTCTTATTCTCGCCCTTCCTAAATTTCCGTCCCCAGCGGCGGAAAATACTTAGTTAGACTAATTTTGATAGTTAAATTTATGGGTTAATAGAATGCGGCGGATTGATGCGATCGCAATTAGTATAGGTATCTTCCTCATGGGAGGTCTAGCCTACGGACTGTTACAAGTTTTTGGGCTAGACAGTACCCGGGCAGGAATTTGGAGTCAAGGAATTCTAGTAGTCGGTTTAATAATCTGGCTCCTTACCTACTTAGTCCGTGTGGGGAATAAAGACATGACCTACAATCAGCAGCGCAATGCCTACGAAGAGGCAATGATAGAAAAGCGTTTAGCAGAAATGACTCCTGAAGAATTGGCAAAACTACAGGCCGAGGTTGACCAAGACAAGGCAAAAAAAGAATAGAAGTTGCCATACCCGGCAGAATAAATGGGGTTGTCGGTAAAAATTATTAAGTATCTATGGCTAAAATTTCTATTTCTCAGTGTTTTGAGCAGTTACGTAGTCGTCAAGAATGTGCCTTGATTCCCTTCATTACAGCGGGAGATCCAGACTTAGCCACCACCGTTGAGGCTTTGAAAATACTCGATCGCTCCGGGGCAGATATAATCGAACTCGGTGTTCCCTACTCTGACCCCCTAGCTGATGGCCCGACAATCCAAGCCGCAGCTACTAGAGCTTTGGCCAAGGGAGTCCGTTTAGATGATGTGTTAGAACTAGTCAGCAAAGTTACCCCAGAACTCAAAGCTCCCCTAATTTTATTTACCTACTACAATCCAATTTTGTACCGGGGGATTGATACTTTTCTTCAGCAAATAGCCCAAGCAGGGGTAAGTGGTTTGGTTGTCCCAGATTTGCCCCTAGAGGAAGCCGAGGGATTGATTATCCCCGCCACTAAGTATGGCATTGAAGTAATTATGCTAATTGCCCCCACTAGCTCCCCAGCCAGAATGGCGGCGATCGCCGAGGTATCCCAAGGCTTTATTTATCTAGTTAGCGTCACTGGGGTTACAGGAACCCGCACAGCATTAGCTACCAAGATTCCCGAACTGCTCCAAGAAATTCGCACTACAACCACCAAACCGATCGGGGTAGGCTTTGGAATTTCTGATCCTGAGCAAGCACAACAGGTAAAAGCATGGGGAGCCGATGCGGTGATTGTCGGTAGTGCGATGGTGAAAAGATTGGCTGGAGTCGAGCCTAAGGAAGGTTTGGCGGCGATCGAAGAGTTTTGCAAAACCCTAAAGCAAGCGATAAACAGTAAACAGTAAATATTAATCACTGTTAATACCTAGCCTCTAACTGATAACTAAATAAATGATTAACTTCTACACAACTATGGCAGAGTTACTCATGGAATCCTCCCTAGTATTGGCAACGGTAGTTGCAGTGAAGGGTTCGACTCCCCGGGAAGTGGGGGCAAAAATGCTGGTGACAGCCCAAGGGCAAGTAGGAACCATTGGCGGCGGGGCTGGAGAGGCAAAAGTTTATCAGCAAGCTTTAGAGGTTTTAGCTACAGGGGAAAAGCAACTGGTGGAAATTAACTTGCTTGGGAACGAAGAAGACTCTCAGGGGGTTTGTGGCGGGATAATGGAAGTGTGGCTAGAAAAATGGCAGGGAGAAATAGCGATCGCCCTAATCCAGCAGATTCTTAACTATCTCAAAACCGGCCAATCCATTATTCTTACAACTCCCTTAAACCAAGATCGATCGCCCCATTTATTGCTAAATGATCTGATCCCCCCCTTAAAAAGGGGGGCTAGGGGAGTTACTGAATCTATCGAAAAAATCATTCCCCCCCCAACTTTATTAATTGTCGGAGCGGGACATTGTGGCGTAGCTTTAGCCAAGGTAGCGCACTTTATGGGTATGAGAATTATGGTAGTGGACGATCGCCCGGACTTTGCTCACCCTGCTCAATTTCCCCTTGAGACAGTAGTTATTACCGACACCGTTGCTAATATCCTCAACCAAATAGAAAAGATAGAAAATCTCTACATTGCCTTAGTTACCAGAAACTATCAACAAGATATAGCAGCAGTGCGATCGCTCTTTGATTTTTCTGCCCATACTTCTCTCCAATACCTAGGAATTATTGGCAGTATTAAACGAATTAAAATAGTTCAACAACACCTAGAAAAATTGGGCTATAATTTCCAAGACTTTCCCCATATTTATGCTCCCATCGGTTTAGATATTGGAGCTTTAACTCCAGAGGAAATTGCGATAAGTATTTGTGCAGAAATCCTCAAAGTTAAACAGGGGAGAACAGGCAAGTCTTTGTCTATATTTAAAGATTAAAGAAATTAAGTTTAAGAATTAATAACCCTAATAATATTTTCAAAGTAACTTTCTCCATTGGGGGTAGTAATAATTAACAGTTTGTCATTTAGATTTAAGGTGTAGGTAAAACCAGCATTTTTAGATGTATAAACTTGATTGCTCGTAGAGGTAACATTCAAGGTGACGTACCCACTTCCATCTTTAGCTTCCCCAACATAAAAAGAACCGTTGGTATTAGGACAAATACTTACTACATAACTATTGGTTTCCACCGCAAAGCCCCGGCCACAATCTATTCTCCGGGTAATCTCCACTGGCACAGGGTTAGTTTGGGCATGGGTAGGCAGAATCAGCACAGGAGTGAAGCCAATAATTGTTGCTGCCGCAGCTAGGCTCAGGTTGAGAAAACGATTGTTCATGATGTTTAAATTTTTTATTACTGATTAAGACTGATTAGGTATAACGACTGTCTAACTTTAGCAATGTTTCTCAGACATGGGAATTGCTAACAAAAATAGTCTTGCCGGTTATGGCTGATTGATGGGCAGCTTCAGCAACTTTGAGGGTGTAATAGCTGGCTTGGGGGTTAGCATATAGAGGTTTACTCTCGGTCAGGTAGTCAAGGAAATGTTTGGTATCTAGGGCAAATAAGCCCTTTCTGCCAGCGATCGCAATAGAGGTAGTTCCCTCAGCATTGATTAAGCTCCCCGAATCCCCTACAAAAGATAAAACCCCCCGATCGCCCTGCACTTCAAAATTCCTTGCCTCTTGCCAAAAAACTTCTCCCTTCCCGTAGGTAACTTCAGCGATCGTGCCATTCATAAAAGCTAACTGGGCAGTACACAAGCAGGCTTGATAATCATCTGCCTCGCCCCAGTAACGTAGTTGACAACTGACTGATTCTACCAAGCCGAATAAATCAGTCAGTCGATGCAGTCTAGATAATGCTCCACTAAAAGGAAAGCCAAAGGTTTTCTGACTATAAGTCCATTTACTAGGGGCGGGGCGTTGGGGATTGATGGTGACATACCGGGCTAGGAAGCTAGTGCCGATCGCTGTAATATTTTCCTTAAGAGCTTGATGTAGCCCCCCCAAGAGTTCAATATGTTCCACATGGAGCATCAGGTTTTGCTTATCTGCCAAATCTAATAAAGCCGCAGCATGGGCTGGTTCTAGGGACAGGGGATATTCCACCACTACATGTTTATTAGCTTTGAGGGCAGCTTCTGTTATCAGGCCGTGGTCACGGTTGATGCTACAAATAATAATTAAATCTAAGTCTGGCAGTGCCACCAATTCCTGCCAAGAGTTGATCACCTGAGCTTGATATTTAGTAGCTAATTCGTGGGTTTTAGCAGGACTATGACCCGTGATGGCGACTAGGTGCGATCGATTATCTTGACTAATTGCCTCTGCCCGGAGTTTACCAACAAAACCAGTCCCGACTATGCCTACTTTTATGGTCATTTTTTGTGAAGTTGTGTTGAGAGAGTTAAAAAATTATTGAGTAATATCCCAATTTATAATAATAGCTTTAACCTTTAGATATATCTATAGCCATCCTAAATCTTTTGCTAAATTAAATTGCTTCTGGAAAGTAGTTTCAGCCGTCGGCGGGTGAAATCATCTAGGATTACTATATCAATTACTTAACCCGCTTCCCCCACTAAAAAATTACCGTAAAAACTATGACTAATCTAAATAACTTCCAAAAATACCGGATTAATTGTACCCTTGCCTTCGGAGATATCTACGCTCAAATTATGATTTGGTTGATTGTGATTTTTATCAGCCTTGCCTCCGCCTTTGCTCTCTGGAGTAGTACAAGACAGGTTTATGCCCTTGCAACTGTGGGTTTAGTATTAATTCTTTCTCTTCCTTTCCTCTTATTTGCTTTCGTAACGACTTTATTAAATCACATTGAAATCACTCCTGTAGATACGTCTATTTCCACTAGTACTACTATGGAAAATGTTGCCCAAATACCTGTTCAAGCCACGAGTTAGAGGCAGCATGAGAAATATTAATAGGGAAGTCTAGTTTCTTGGAGGAACTAGGCTTTTTTGGTGGAAGTTTTTTGTCTAGGGGGATAATTCACAGCAATTCTCATTTTAAAACACCTGTACTATAAATAGGGCTTTTATAGCTTCTAATTGCTAATCTCCTCAACGATAGAATGAGGGTTCTAGCTAATTGAACTGCCAAGGATCGACTCTTTGGACAAGGGATATTCCCATAATGAGAATTGCTGGATAATTCAGGACTTGCACAATTTTGCTAGAATAAATGGTATATTTAGATACAGACTAAAATGCTTTTATTATAAATTAAAACTAGCAGGTCAAGAAAATGCTCTTAAAAACCGTAGTCCAAGATAAAAATCCCCTCAAGAATCAAGCACAGATATTTCCCATAGACCGAAATCTTCAGCCCCTCCAAGCCAACACTTGGGTACATCTCCAAGAATTGCCCAGCCCCTATAGTTTCTCTGAGGCTCTACTACTTTGTCCTCAAGGAGCAAGCCAATGGGTTGTCTGGATTCCAGACCACGGCGAGGCTATATTATCTGAGCAATATTTACTGACTAATTAAAATATTTTGATGAATTTAATTTAGCTGCGGCAAATTAGTCTAGATTACTGTGGCAGATTGTAACTAATTAGGTTAGTCTAGACGAGAAACACTAGGTTAAGGGTTATTAAGATTCTATGTCAGATCTAAATCGCGGCATTATGAAGTTCAAGGGTGCTGATACTCCTCTAGCGATCGCCCTCTCTTCTATTATTGTTCTGGGGGGGATTGGCTTTCTCCTCTGGTGGGCTTTACAAACCGCCTACTAAATCAAAAATCCATAGCACATTCTAGAGACGCAGTATTAATGCGTCTTTTGTATTTTTGGAATATTTTTTTGAATAGGGTTTACTTTATTTGTAATACTGTGTAGTATGTTTTGTATTACACAATAACTAGCCTGAAAGTATGTAGCCCTCACCATTGTAGTTAGTACAGGCAAAGGCTTAAGCCCCTTGTCATCATTCCTCAGTCCTCAACTCCTTGGCAGCGGCTTTAGCACAATCTTCAATCGAACTAGAAAAACAGGGAGTCGGCATTAATTGACGACCCTGAGGAGACTTTATGGCGAAATTTAGTGATCTAATTAAATATTTCAAAAATTACTGGGGGATAGCCATCTTTAGTATTGCGGCTTCCAGCATATTTGAAATTATTGATCTGGTGGTTCCCTACTCGATCGGGCAAATTATCAACGTCCTATCTCAACAACCCCTAGATAGCCCCGTGCAGGCTTTGACATCTCAACTGCTCAGAATTGCCCCCCAACTAGAGAGCCAGAGGCCGTCCTTAATTGTCCTCTTGGTGATGATTTTTCTAGTCACAGTAGTTCGATCGCCGATTCAACCTTGGATTGGTTCTTGGTTTCATTGGGAAATTGCCCTGCGGACTAGGCGGGATCACTCCAAAAACTCCATTCAGAAAATTTTGACCTTACCTATCGAGTTTTATGATGAAAACAATCCGGGGAGAATTGCTGGTCGAGTTGCTAGGGGATTATCTAACCATACTTGGACTTATCCAGAAGTTGCTGGACAGTTAATTCCTAAAATCTGTCGTGTGTTGGCAATTTTCTTAATTATTTGGGTAATTGAATGGAAAATTGCTGGACTATTTTTGATTTCTTTTCTATTTATTCTGAGCTTTAGTTTTAGCAATCTGAAGGCCTTGAGTGATCAGGAAGAAACCCTCGATCGCTATATGGAAGACACAGAAAGCCGGACGTCAGAATTAGTTACCAACATCAAAACTGTCAAGGCATTTGCCACCGAAGCTAAAGAATTAGCTCGCCAAGAACAGCGGCTCGATCGGGAGCTTAAAGTGGTTTTATACCGGATTCATTTAGGTTATGTAAAACTAGGAACCTACCAACGAACGGTAGTCCAAAGTTGTGTTTTCTTAGTATTAGGTTTAACTTTACTTGCTACCCTAAATGGACAAATTTCCCTAGGACATTTTATTACAACCCTGACTATTTCTAGCATGGCCTATGCCGAATTGGAACCTATTACCAACCTAGCGGAAGTATTTGCCCGCCGCTATTCTTCGATGCTCCGGTTTCATGAGTTTATGAAGCATCCCTTAGGTTTGGATGGAGCAGGGATTGTTCTCAAAACTACGGAGCAGCCCCGACAATACGAATTTACCGGGAAAGTTCAGTTTGATAATCTCAGTTTTGGTTATGATGCCGATCGCCCCGTATTGCAAAATATTCAGCTCCTGATTGAACCCCGCCAGACTGTTGCCCTAGTGGGACGATCGGGCTCTGGGAAATCTACCCTAGTCAAGTTATTATTCCGGTATTTTGAACCCAGCCAAGGAAAAATTCTGATGGATGGAGAAGATATCCGCAAATTAGATATCACTGGCTATCGGCGGAGGTTAGCGATCGTTCACCAAGAAGTCGATGTTTTCAATGGCAGTATTTTTGATAATCTTACCTACGGTAATCCCCAAGCTACCTGGGCAGAAGTCCAAGATGCTTGCCGGATTGCCAAGGTAGAAGATTTTATTTATCAACTGCCTAATGGCTATTCTACGGTTGTGGGGGAAAGGGGTGTGCGCCTCTCTGGAGGTCAACGTCAACGCTTGGGTATTGCCCGTGCCTTGCTGGTAAAACCAGATGTGCTGATTTTTGATGAGGCAACTTCTAGCCTAGATTACGAATCGGAGCGATCGATCCAGTTAGCCATGCGGAATATTCAAGGAACTTGTACTACGATCGTCATTGCCCATCGCCTGAGTACAGTCCGAGAAGCAGATAAGATTGTAGTATTAGATCAAGGAAAAATTCTCGAAGTGGGCAACCACCGAGAACTCCTTAATCATCAGGGAATCTATCATCGTCTCCACTCTCTTCAAGAAACAGGGGAGTTGGTCTGATCCTAGAGGATAGGGGTATTTCACTCCTTCCTCTCTGGTTTCAGAAAAAATTACATCAGGGTAGCATTTTTTTTCAATAGGTGCTATATTTAATGACTGTGGTGATAAATGGGTCGGTGCCCGAGCGGTTAATGGGGGCGGACTGTAAATCCGCTGGCTTACGCCTACGCTGGTTCAAATCCAGCTCGGCCCACCACCACAGCTTATTTTAAATACTTGAGTTGATTACTAAATAAAGTATGATTCCTGAGAAAAAGTTGATACACCGCCCGTGTGGCTCAGTGGTAGAGCACATCCTTGGTAAGGATGAGGTCACGAGTTCAATCCTCGTCACGGGCTTTAGACTTCAAAAATTATATAATCCACCACTATTAAAACTTATTTAGATGTTAGTTTTCATCATATTTCGGCAATTATTTTTTTAATTATCTTCTTCTTTGAGAGAAAAGCTGCTAATGAAAATCACAAGAAATATAATTCTAATTTCAGATTTGTTTAACCAAATGGATGAACAAGAGTTGGTAATCAATAAAGCTTATCAAAGAAGTGAAGGTCTTTGGCCTTTAAGTGCAAGGTCTTATTTTATAGATACTCTTTTGAATGAGTTCCCCTTTCCCAAAATAGTTATAAGACAAACAATAGATTTAAAGACTAAAAGACCTAAAAGAGAAATTATTGACGGGCAACAAAGATTAACTACTATCAAGAACTTTATCGATGATAAATTTAATCTATCCAACACAAGTACAGATTATAAGGGATTGAAATTTAGCGATTTGCCTGATGATTTACAATCTAAATTTCTTAGCTATGAAGTATCAACTGATACTATAACATCTGCAACAGAGAGTGAAATATTTAGAAGAATAAATTCATATAACTTACCGCTTAAAGAGCCAGAAAAGAGACACGCAACGTATCAAGGTAAATTTAAGTGGTTTATTAAAGACCTCCTTGATTTATATTCTCCTATGCTACAAGAGTACAAAATTCTTACATTGCGAGAGATTTCAAGAATGAATGATGCAGAAATGCTCACGGAATTATGTCAAGTAATCTTAGACGGAATAAAAATATTAAAAAAATTATCCAGAGGTAGAATAATTATCTAATTTTCTTAATATCAACCGTTTGATAGCTTATCAATGTCAGCAGATGATTGAGTGAGTATCACTAGTCAATCCCTATATTATCCTACATTTCCAATAAGCCTGTTAACCATATCTTCATCTAACCTTTAAGAATTCCTAAGGATTTACTCATAATCTATTTAAAGTAGCAATCTTTGGGGTGCAACTAGCTAGAACCGTTTCTTTTGGCTCCTTGACAAGCAATACTCACCTGTAGCTCTGACTAGATAGCCTAACCTCATATCTCCATCATCTTGGGTTTATTGCTAGTTGCACCTTTCCTACATCTAGAAAAGAACACTAAACTTTGTCATTTATAAATTATGCAGCTTAAACGTCGTCAATTCCTATTGTTTCTCGGTGCTAGCGCTGGGACGATCGCCTTGGGTAACTGGGATAACGATACCCTGCCCTTGTCTTTTATAGAACCAGCCAACGCCCAAAACTTGTTATTTAAGCCAATTTCTAGTGTTATGCCCCTCAAAAATGATGGCATAAATCCCACCCAACAAAAAAGTGCCTATAGTAGTTTTGATGTTAAAGATAATGTGATTGTACCCGAAGGTTATAACTACCAAGTTTTAGCCGCGTGGGGAGAACCCTTAGGAGACTCTAGAATTGGTTACAACCATGACTACCTCTCTTACATCCCGATGAATAATAATGAAGGCTGGTTAGTTGCTAACTTTGAGTATGTCAGTGCGATTCCTTGGCAACAAACCTTTGCCCAAGTAATTGGCAAACAACTGCCCCTTGCTCAGGTAGAAGCAGCAGTGAAAGCGGCTGGAGATAAAGGTATTAATGCCTTTGCTTTACCTGAAAACGATCCTATGAAAGCAATGATCCGAGAAATTTCTAAAGAGGGAATGATCGATCAAGGTTTTGGGGTTATATCTATACGCCAAGAAGCCAATGGAACATGGAAACGGACTAATGGTACTAACGATCGCCGGACTACGGGGATCAGTGGTTTGGAAGACGGGCGTTATCTGAAAGCTACAGGCCCAGCAGTAAGCATTTTCCGTAAAACCAGTGGCAAAGGCTATCTAGATGGTTTGGGAGAAAAAGTTGTCGGCAGTATGAACAACTGTGGTGGGGGGACTAGCCCTTGGGGAACTATCCTTAGTGCGGAAGAAAACTTTCAAGGTCAAGTTCCTGAACCGGTCTATGCTGACGGGACATCTTTTGATCCCGGTACTGTAACCTTCAAGTTTGCCCCCGATGAAATTCTCGGATTAGGTAATGTGTTCGGTCTAGCAGGCAACAAACAAGGCTGGATGGTAGAAGTTGATCCGGCTAACCCCAATGACTATGGGACAAAGCACACTTGGTTAGGTCGCTTCCGTCATGAGGCTGTGGCATTCAAGGCTGATCAAGGTAAGAAATTGGCTGTATATTCGGGATGCGATCGCCGGGGTGGCCACCTCTACAAATTTGTCAGCCGGGATGTAATGACCAACCCCACAGACAAGGGAAATTCCCGCTTGATGGAAACTGGGATGCTCTACGGTGCTGTATTCAATGCCGATGGCACTGGTCGCTGGGTGGCTTTTACTCCTGACACCCCCGTTAACCCAGTTATGCCTAGTACAGTATTTGGAGATTTGGTCAACCTGCCCAAACGTCCTGAAGGCGGCATTGTGGGGATCAAAACCGATGCTGAAGCGATGGCTTTTAAAGAAAAATATCGCACCCTTGGGGATTTGTACGAAGGAAGTGCCATAGAAAAGCAGGGAGCAATCCTCATTGATGCCCACTTTGCTGGTAACGCTGCGGGGATTACCGCCACTGCCCGTCCAGAAGATACGGACATTATGCCCGATGGCTCTCTCTTAATTGCCTTCACTTCCGGTGCTTCCGGCTCTGATGGCGGGGCTGATAAAGCAATATTCAAAGCACCCAAAGGTGGTGTATGGGAATACGGCTGGATTATGCGTCTGTTTGAAGATGGTAATGATGCTGCTGCCATGACTTTCAAATGGAGCATGATGTCAACCGGTGGTGAACCTGCTGATGGTGGTTTAGGCTTTGCCAATCCTGATAACCTGATGGTAGATAGCAAGGGCGGTATTTGGATGGTGACAGATATGTCCAGCGATCGCCACAATAGAGCCGTTCCAGCCGGACGTAAGGATAGCCAAGGCAGAGCTACTTCCCAGTCTGACCTGCGAGGTATTTATGGCAATAACTCCCTGTGGTACCTCCCCACCTCTGGAGCTAATGCCGGACAAGCTTTCCTCTTTGCTTATGGGCCGATGGAGTCTGAAATGACTGGACCTTGCTTAACCGCCGATGAAACTACTTTGTTTGTGGCAGTACAGCACCCCGGTGAAATTAAGGGCATCCGCCGTGATAACCAAGCTGAGACTCGGCAATACTCTATGCAAACTACTGATGGTCAAGAGTTCATGCAAACCAGACAAGTACCAACTGGTTCCAACTGGCCTGGTTCGCGCCCTAACGATCCTCCTAAACCAGCGATCGCAGTCATCCGTCGTAATGATGGTAAGCCCTTAACCTAGGTTGATTGATCCTTAACTTAGATTTCATAGACTTAAATTAGAGTCAATAATCGGGATTCTAGGGGCAAAAATAACCTACTAGAAGCCCGATTTTTTTGTATTCATGCAAGATGCCTAGGGTCGAGCTTGGAGTAACTTAATGTCCTCTTAAATTAATTTCAGGATAATAGCTGTGAATGAATCATGTAAATTAGTTTCATAACTAAGGCTGTCGCCAAGCTAATCAGGTGGTGGAACCCCGTTAATGGGGTTATTCTTCTAGCTTCCTTGGCGGTTGCCATATCTCAACAAATATGAATAGACAAAAATCTTCCCTATTGCTCACGCTCAGTTTATTTAGTTTGGGCTTAATCTGCGCTATTTCTCTTTGGTCTGCAAACCCAGTGGTGGCCGAGTTAGAGATGACTACAGTGATGAATCGCTCTAGCTTGCCGAATATTGCTATCAAAGATGCCATGAATCGGGTCTGGCCTGGCCTAGTGACGGACGATCGCAACCTCCGCCTAGGCGGAATTTTTTCTGGAATTTATCACGTTTTTGGGGAGCCGGATAATGAGTTTTGGGCTACTGCCGATCGTGGTCCTAATGGTCAAGTCCGAGTCGGCAATGAAACCCGCCGGACTTTCCCCATTCCTGAATATAGCCCAGTAATTTACAAAATTCAGACTGCTGATAACAACATTAGTATTACCCAAGAAATCCCTATTAAAACTCGCAGTGGCAAGCCTGTGACTGGACTTTCCAATACTAGCAACGATGAAATTCCCTACACATTTGATGGTCAGACTCGTCTAGAGTTTAATCCTAATGGTCTGGATTTAGAAGGTTTAACCCGCCTCCCAGATGGGACTTTTTGGCTGTGTGAAGAATATAGCCCTAGTGTTATCCATGTTGATCGCAATGGCACAACTGTCCAAAGGTTAGTTCCGGCTGGATTAAGTTTAGATGCAGATACGGAAGTAAAGGGAACTCTCCCGGCTATCTATGGTCGTCGTCGCCAGAATCGGGGCTTTGAGGCTCTAACTACCAATGAAGACGGCTCAAAGCTATTTATCGGTCTTCAGAGTCCTCTAGAGTTTCCGACTAGAGCGATCGGGCGTGCCTCCCGGATGACCAGAATTTTGGTAGTGGACCCACGATCGCAACTCCCCACGGCTGAATACGTGTATGTTCTAGACCCAGCCACTGAATATGGAGAAACTGATCCCGGAGAAATGAAATTGGGAGATCTGGATTTTATTAATCCCACCACTCTACTCATGGTGGAAAGAACCGATAAAATCGCCAAAATCTATCAAATTGATCTGAGCCAAGCTACCAACATTCTAGGAACAAAATGGAGTGATCCGCAAAATACCCAAAATTCCCTAGAAGCTCTGACTCCAGAACAATTGAGCAGTAATGGTATCACCCCTGTAGGCAAGAGTATGGTTACGGATCTGAGTAAGATTCCTGCCATGATGGAGAAAATTGAAGGGCTGACTATTCTTAACGATCGGGCGATCGCCGTGGGCAATGACAACGACTTTGGTTTCTCTAGCTTTGATCCCCAAGGCAGAGCCGTGAATAATGATTTATCCACCACGCTGTTAACTCTGGGTTTATCTAAAGCCTTGCCTCTAGAAAGATAGTAGTGATGCGTCGGGGAGGGTTTGGCATTTGCCCCTTCCCAAATCAAGGTGCTTCAAAAGTCGGGAATCTAACCTAAATCTCTCCCTCAACATCAAAATCCAAAAAATTCCCGACTTCCCCCAATCAAACCGGAAATTTCATCCGCAAATGCTCTACCCTCTTGATTATGTGAGATGATCTGGAGATGGAATAGTAGGAGGGGATATGGAGACATGGGAAGATTTGTTGCAGCAGGGGAATGAGTTTTTTGAGTGGAAAGATTACGAGGGTGCGATCGCCTCCTTTGACAGAGCCATCGAGATTAAACCTGACGACCATCAGGCTTGGTACGGTCGGGGTCTTGCCTTGAGTAATTTAAGAAGATATGAGGAGGTGATCGCCTCCTACGACAGAGCCATTGAGATTAAACCTGACAACCATGAGGTTTGGAACAATCAGAGTATTGCCTTGGAGAATTTAGGTAGGTATGAAGAAGCGAACTTCACGCATTTTCTGAGATATTTTCCTCGGATAAATACTGATTGATATTTGTTGACCAATCTGGATTACCTTGCAAGTTTAAGGATTTAGCGGTTTGTAAGAAGGATTTTGGTGTGGGTTTTACTTCAGGTGATAAACTTTCAATGATAATTCGCACCCGTGTGCCTGATTTGATATTTAGAGGTACTTCAGGAACAAGGGTTATGCCATCAAACAGGGCATCTAAGGTTTGAATCATAACTTTTTAGTATTGCTTTGTTGTAATTATATTACCTTTGACATCCCACGTCAAAGAACGATCGCACCCCATAACTCACCAAAAGTGATCGCCCCCCACTTCATCCCCAATCGATCGCACTCACAAGTCCATAAAAAAGACCACTTCCCATGTATTTCAAGGCGATCGAGCAGGTGTAAGTTAGGAATGAGATCGCCCTCTGAAATTTAGGAATGGGGAGGGTATGACTTATATTTCATAATGTCCACCAATGGCAATAACATATATATTGTCGTCGTCAAAGCTATAAATTAGTCGATCTTTATCAGATAGCCACCGTGAGTAATATCCAGCTAATTCGTATTTCAATGCTTCAGGTTTTCCAGTTCCTTGGGTGGGATCGCCTTTTTGCATTTCTTTAAGGATAATAAACAATTTCTTGTGAATAGGCTTATTAGTTTCTCTTAAATATTCATAGGTTTGTAGGGTATCTTCATGAAATACGACTGAGCGCATGATGCTTCTGCTTATGAGTCTCGATTAGTAATTGAATTTGTGGGATTAGGTCTGGATTGCTAAGAATATAGTCGAAATTGATCGTATTATTCGGTTTGGTGGAATCTTGCTCAGATTTATGCTTAAATTGCCTGATCTGTTCCATAAGAATTGGGTTACTCAAGACATATTCGGTTTCTTGATGGGTATCCATAGGAATTGTTGAGTTTATAGGTTATGTTGACATTTCTAGCATATTTGATAAGTTATTGAACATATAAATTAGAAATAGAGCGATCGCACCCCACTTCATCCTCAATTGATCGCCCCCTCAACCTATAAAAAAAGCGATCGCCTTCTCTTCAACCCACTGCAAAAATGTTCATGCTTCGAGAGGTGGGGAGAATTATTAATTATTAATTACGAATTACGAATTGTTTTTGCGATCGCCCTGAGTCTCACCTTTGGGCTTCGGCAAAGCCAACACCTCATCATATTTAAAATCCTTCTCAAAATATTCACAGTTCGCAAAGAAATCAAACAACTTAAAAGCAGTCTTTTCTGGCTCCTTGATGCTGCCCTTGATATCCGCATCATGTAGATCATTCAAAAAATTATGCCTACGAGTCCCCCGCCCCTTAATTTGAATAAAATCTGTCGGTGAAAAAATTGGCCGAAATAACCCCAAATTCAGCAAATCAGGGCAATCATAGCCCGTCGTCATCGTCCCCACCGTCACACATACCCGCGCCTTGCTCGTCCGATAGGTTTCTAAAAAGTTCGCCGTGCCGCGTAAATTGTTATTCGTAAAATTACCCGTAAACTGTTGAGCATCCTTAATTTGCGAAGTCACCTGTACCGCAAAATCCGATTGATATTTATTAGGAAATATCCGATCCGCCATCTCATTTAAAATTTGCGTCAACTTCAGTGCGTGGTGCTGACTCACCGCAAAAATAATTGACTTACCAATCTCGCCACTAATTGGATCACGCAAAGCCGTCTCTAAAAAAGTCTTACAAAAAACTTGATTAGTCGCAGGTGAAAAAAAGCACTTCTCAAATTGCCGAATCTGAAAACTCTCTTCCGTCTTTTCGCCTTCCTCATCCGCAAACTCCACTACAAAACCATCCTTCGACAAAAGCTCTGTCGTCACCTCACTCCTTGCATCCACCACAATCGGCTGTACCAAATAGCCATCCGCAGCTCCATCATTCAAGCCATAGGTAAAAGTCGGAATCCCGTCCTCACAGTCAAAAATGCGATAGGTATCGAGCAGCATCCGCCGCTCATATTCCCTTGGATCTTTAGTCGTAGAATTTACCCGATCAAACTACTTCAGATAATCCTTCGGTGTCGCCGTTAGCCCTAATTTGTAGCGAATATCTTAGTGCCGGCCTCAAGCACTATATTTGCAGGCTGTCCCCCCACCGCCAGAAAACGCCAGTCAGCATATTCAAGCAGCTTATTAATCTTGATTCGGGCTGTAGCTTCGTTGTTTGCCACTTCAATTCTCAGTACTCATAACTTTGTTTCTACGTTCAAGTCAGACAAATCAAATAGGTTTTAACCATCTAATTGATTGGTTTTGGCTATTTGCGTATTAGTTGTCACTATTTTTAGGGCAGCTTGGTATTGATCATCTTCTGGGGTGGCAACTTGGCTGAAGGTGAGTAGCTCAGAGGGAACTATCCGATCGGGCGTAATCCCCAATTTATTAATATCCCGATGATTAGGAGTTTCATACTTAGCTACTGTTACTGCCAAACCTGAACCACCCTCCAGATCAAATAGGGATTGAATTAAACCTTTACCAAAAGTAGTTTCTCCGACTAACTGCGCTCGGCCATTATCCTGCAATGCACCAGCGAGAATTTCACTAGAACTGGCAGTACCTTTGTTTACCAAAACTGTCAGGGGAGCTTGGGTGAGAGCCTTATCCGTAGAAGTAAAGCTGCCCATCATGCCTTGCCGATTAACGGTATAAACTACCGTGGCCTCATCTAACCAAAAGCGAGCAATATCAATTCCTGCTTGCAACAGACCGCCGGGATTATTCCGCAAGTCCAGAATATAGCCAGTAACTCCTTTAGTCTCTAGGTCTGCGATCGCATGGGCAATTTCCTTAGGAGCATTAGCACTAAATTGGGTGAGACGAATATAGCCAATAGACTGTCCAGTACTATTATCCAGTTGAGCATAGACGGGGTTGAGGGTAATTCGATCGCGCTGCAATTCCATTTCTACCGCCACCTGCCCGATCGTTTGCACCTTTAGTTTTACCTTAGTCCCAATCCGGCCCCGCATTTTTGTAGCTGCCTCATCTAGGGTCAGGGTAGAACTAAGTACCCCATTAATTTCGAGGATTTGATCCCTAACTTGAATTCCCGCTTTGGCTGCCGGAGAACCCTCTAGAGGGGAAATTACTTCCAGGATTTTAGTTTCCGGGTTGATCATAATTTGCAAACCTACCCCTGATAGTTCCCCCGAAGTATTGACCTTCAAGCCCCGGTATTGATCTGGGGGTAAGAAACGGGTAAAAGGGTCGCCGAGGTTTGCCAACATATCTTTAATCACCGTGTAGGTTGACTCTTGGCTATCTAATTCTCCCTTCAGGGTGTTCTCCCTAATCTGCCACCAATTTTGATGATTAAAGCTATCATCCAAGTAGGCTTGGTTAACAATTTTCCATACCTCTGCCACTAAATGTTTGTTGGTAGTAGGGGCGATATTGCTAGGCAAGGCTAAAGCCAACGCCGGAGGAGTCGCTACCCCAGACCAAATCAACTGGCAAATTAGGAACAGTCCTAGTAGAAAAAGTTTTGGATACATAACTAAATTTTGTTAAGGGTATTGGATCTGGAGAATTAGATTTGCCTAAGTTTAACAAACTCAGAGAAAAATTCAGGGAAACTGGGGGGCAGAAGCTGGGAATTATTTAGTTTGGCTTTTTGGCGGGGAGTTTTTGCCCATACTTCTTGTAGCTATGTTACATTTCGTATAGTGACAAATTAAAAATTTTAAGGTTTGTCTTCTCAATTTAAATTGGCATACCATCCTATTGTGGGTACTGCCTCAAAAATAGCAATAATTCTAGGAGTTCCAACTTCATGTTTACAAAGGAAGTAAGAGAATCAAAACTCTTTAACTGGTTTGAGGAACGGCTAGAGATTCAGGCGATCGCTGATGATATCTCTGGCAAGTATGTTCCCCCCCACGTCAATATTTTTTACTGTCTGGGCGGAATTACTCTAGTTTGTTTCATAATTCAATTTGCCACTGGCTTCGCCATGACCTTCTACTACAAGCCCACTGTGGCTGAGGCTTTCACCTCGGTACAGTACTTAATGAATGAAGTCAACTTTGGCTGGTTGATTCGCTCTGTGCACCGCTGGTCGGCCAGCATGATGGTCTTGATGATGATCCTGCACACCTTCCGGGTTTATCTCACCGGCGGCTTCAAAAAGCCTAGGGAATTAACTTGGGTCACAGGCGTAATCTTGGCAGTAATCACTGTTAGTTTTGGTGTAACTGGCTACTCTCTCCCTTGGGATCAAGTGGGCTACTGGGCGGTAAAAATCGTTTCTGGTGTGCCAGCCGCTATTCCTGTAGTAGGTAATGCGATGGTAGAACTACTACGGGGCGATGTTAGCGTTGGTCAGGCGACTCTGACTAGGTTCTATAGTTTGCATACTTTTGTTCTACCTTGGTTTATTGTTGTTTTCATGTTGTTACACTTTATAATGATTCGCAAACAAGGCATTTCTGGTCCTTTGTAAATCATTAGACAAGTCATTGATTAAGCATTAATTAGGTATTAATTTAGGCGTTAATCTAGTAGGCATCAATAAAATTATTCCGGGTATTTCCTCCCCTCTTTGTAATCAACTATTATTTTCAGGAGAACACTATGGCAGCTATTGAAAAAAAGCCGGATCTAAGCGATCCCGCTTTGAGAGCAAAACTTGCTCAGGGTATGGGTCATAACTATTATGGAGAGCCAGCTTGGCCTAATGACCTCCTCTATATTTTTCCAGTGGTAATTATGGGGACGATCGCCCTTTGTATCGGTCTAGCAGTTCTAGACCCAGCCATGATTGGTGAACCTTCTAACCCCTTTGCGACTCCTCTAGAAATTTTGCCTGAATGGTATCTCTATCCTAGTTTCCAACTACTCCGAGTACTGCCCAACAAATTATTAGGGATTGCGGCTACTGGGGCAATTCCTCTGGGGTTGATCCTAATTCCTTTTATTGAGAATGTGAACAAATTCCAAAATCCTTTCCGCCGTCCGGTTGCTACCACTGTTTTCTTAGTGGGAACTGCGGTGACACTCTGGTTAGGAATTGGTGCTACCTTCCCGATCGATAAATCCTTCACCCTTGGTTTATTCTAGAAATCTAGAACTTAACTTAATTTTTATTATTTAACTCTTCAGTGTAATAACTTGAGGAGTTATTTTTTGGCTATTTTTTTGACTAAAGGACTTTGGGGAAAATCTTTCCAAGCTCCTAGGTTTTCTACCCAGAAATTACAACGGATGTTTGTGAACACAATACTAATAAGACTAGGATCACCAAAGGGGAATAAGGTGAGTGTTATTATAGATAGTCAATCTCACAAATCAAAAAAAGAAACCTATGCGAGTTAAAAATGCTTTAATTGCCGCGATCGTTCCCCTAGTTACTTTACTGCCCCAGCTAACCCCGATCGCTACTGCCCAAGTTCGGAGTAGCTGTAATGTGCCAATCGTTGGTAGAGAGAGGGGATCACAAGTAAATATGCGGTCAGGAGCAGGAACTAATTATGAGAGTTCCGGCTATGTCTTGGTAGGTCAAGTAGTGAACTTGTTAAGGGATGATAGAGATGGCGATCGTCTCCAGCGGAAAGATAATGAGGGCATGATTTGGGCTTTTGTGGAATACGTGCCGACCCGGACGAGGGGATGGATTCGGGAAGATTTTCTTGGGGAGGCTTGTGTCAGGTAGTTATTCCTGTAGTGTTAGCAAAGCGTAATGCACCCATTAAAGAATTTTGGTAAAGGAGGCAATTATAGCTAAACGCATTATTGGACTTACTGGAGGTATAGCCAGCGGAAAAAGTACTGTGGCATCATACCTCCAGCAACACTATCACCTGCCAATTAGCGATGCTGATATTTATGCTAGGGAAGCGGTAGATTTGGGATCACCGATTTTGCAACACATCTATCAGCGCTATGGTGGGGAAATATTGTTGCCCGATGGCCGCCTCGATCGCCAACATTTGGGGGCAATAATTTTTAATCAACCCCCAGAAAAAGTATGGCTAGAGCAGCAAATTCATCCCTTTGTCCGTCTGCGCCTAGAGCAAGCTATTAGCCAAATAACATCACCAACTATAGTTTTAGTAGTTCCCCTGTTAATTGAAGCGGGTATGATAGATTTAGTGACAGAAGTTTGGCTTGTTACCTGTGATCCTGCTCAACAGATAGCAAGATTAACTACTAGAGATGGACTAAATTTAGCCGCGGCCCAAGCCAGAATAGATAGCCAGATGTCGATCGAGCAAAAACTCCCCTTTGCTGATGTGGTACTAAAAAATACTTCTAGCCAAGCATCACTGCTCAAGCAAGTGGACATGGCTCTGAATTGCTCGATCGAAGAACTGTTCTAGAGCTGTGACACAGGTACGATCATCAAATAGTTGAGATTTTTTTCGTTGCATTTTAGTTTTGATCTCCTGCCGCCATGCGGGATCTAAACCCAAGCGGACGGCAATTTCTATATAGTTCTCTACATTTTCTGCAATAGTTTCCGTCACCCCAATCATTTTTAGGAAACTATCGGCATGACGACCCCGCATAAACTCGCCCGGATAAGTCACCAAGGGCAAACCACAGGCGATCGCTTCTAGGGAAGTATTTCCCCCAGACCAAGTGCAGGTATCGAGGAACACATCAGCCACCAAATTTAACATCAAGTAATCTTCCCTGGCAGGGATTTTGAGGAATAGACAAAAATCTGTATAGCTTAATCCTTGGGCAGCAAAAGCTCGATCGAGTCGCCGCCGGAGCAACTCTCCCCGGAGGAAAACAAACTTAGCTTGGGGAACTTGTTGGGCGATCGAGGGCAAAATGCGATCGTACTGGGGCAAATACTTAAAAGGAGCTTGTAAACATAGATAAATTACTGATAACTTTGGAAAAGAAAAATAAGATTTATCCTTAATCTGCTGGGGAATATCCTCTAGGGCTGGATAGGCAACCCCAATATTAGGTAATTGAATTAGAATTTCTGAGTAATGATTCTGAGCATGATCACCTTCCATCAATTCACTAGAAATAAAATAATCAATATTAGATAACCCCGTAGTTACCGGGTGTCCCCAAGCAGTACATTGGATCGGGGCTAGACGTAATCCTGCCATGGCCATTGTCGGGGCATCCATCCCAATTTCTGGGAAGATGAGAATATGTAATTTATCTGCCAAAATTTGTTGACAAACTGCCTCAAAATCGTGGGGAATATGATGAAAGCTATGGCTATATTCCTGAAAGATTTCTGTTACTGCATCACAGATATTTCCCGTATGATAGCAATAGATTTCTACCTCGTCTGGGTTATGAAATTTTAGCCAACCTTGGAGCCAATAAGTGCCACTGTAGGAACGCAGATAGGTAGAGATATAGCCAACTTTAATCTTTTGCTTTATCCCAGATTTAGCTAACTCAGGCATAGCTAAAGACTGTACCCAATTTGGATAACGAGCCGCCATAATTCTTTCTAATAACTGTCCATACTGAATTTGCATAGCCCTAACATTATGAGCTTGATAAGCTAGGTAAAAATTTGTAACTCGATTAATACCTAGAAATGCTTGATGAATTTTTTCTGGATTATCTAAAATTGTAGTTTGATTAAGGGTAATTAATCCTTGGGAAAACCTTTGTTTATAATAATCTATCTCCTCAACAGAATCATAAATCATGGGGACTAGAAGATACTGAAGAAGCTGAAAGGTATAATCTTCAGAAAGTAATTTAGTCGCAGTTTCAGCTTGGACGATCGCCTCTTCTATTCTGCCCTGTTGTTGCAATTGGATAATTAAAGTAAATTGCAATCTTGCATCTTGGGGATACGATCGAGTTCCAGATTGTAAGACTTGAATAGATGCAGAAAAATTTTGTAATTTCTGATGAGCTTCACTGAGATTAAAATATACATCAGCATCGGTAATATTCGCAATATCTAGTAACTTTTGATAAAGATTAATAGCTTGGGGATATTTACCTTGGGCAAATAAATTATTTCCAGATATAAGGAGAAAGCTGGGGTTATGATATTGTTCTTGGGCTATTTTTAAGTTATTACTTAAGTCTAAATTATCAGGATTAAATTCTAGCCCCGCATTATAGATATTAATTGCCTGCTCTAGATTCCCTTGAGAGAGGAGCAAATTGCCTAGGTTGAGATAGCAACCAAAATGATGAGGATCAATAGCTATGCCTTGATGGTAAATATCAATTGCCTGTTGTACTTCTCCTAGGGCAGCAAAGGAATTACCTAAACTACTATAGACATCAATAAAATCAGGATTGCTTGCTTGAGCTTTCTGAAAAGAACCGATCGCAGCTTGATATCTTTCTCCTGTATGGTACAACAGACCTAAATTGTACCAGCCTGCAAAACTATCACTATTCCAAAGGAGAAAGTCCTGATAATATTTCTCGGCAAGGATCAAGTTTTCTTGGGCATGGAGTTGTAGAGCCTTAAAATAAATTGCTTTTCTTTCTTCCTGCTGTTGTTCTAAAATTTGGAGATTAGAAATAGCTGTAATTACAGATTTTTGTTGATATGCTTGCTGAGATTGCTGCCAATTAGGATTGTAAGTAGAGGATTTTCTCTGAATATCCCAACTAAGCAGAACTAAACCATTGGCAAAACTAGAATAATTGGATTCTGGGGTAGATAGTTCTAATAATAATGCTGCTTCTAGATTCAAAGACAAAAAATCACTAATCGCTTGTTTAGGAGTTGTCCAGTTAGTATTATTGATAATAATTAAAGCCTGATCTGCAAAAAATTCCTTTGCCAACATTAATCCCATCAGTTGCGATCGATAATCAGGAGAACCATTATAAAAGAATACTCCGAGGCGATCGCTAGTTCCAGCTTCTCGAAGCTCAAAAAAGAAATTTTCCCAATCTTGATCACAAAAATACACTTGATCTTGTAGTTGAAACTGTTCTAGATTTCCCATTAATTGATCTAGATTTTCGCCTGTAGGATCATATTCAGATAAATTATCTACAGCATAGGCAACTTTATCTGGATGGTTTAATAAAGCCCCGATTAAAGTTAAGCCTTGACCAGTCTCTATCTCACAATAAATTTCTTCCCTTGCCATGCAACTAACAGCAAAATTTAATAGTTGTAAGAGATTTGACTTAGGCATCTCAGGGGCGATCGTGGCGAGTTCCTGAAATTGAGCAGATTTAGGCAGTACGAAATCTTCACCCCAGTGATCATAAAAATTAGGTAATTCTTGTAGGAATTTTTGATAGTCCATTGATTAAATTGATGGTAGTCCTAAATAGGTAATGATTTTCGTCAGCATTTCTAAATATAGCCCTTTCTAGTATATCCACCTCTCCCCCTCAAACAGGACTCATGCCAATGGCGTAAATTTATTAAACGTAAATTCGGGTTAAGCTGGAACCCTCACCCTAGCCCTCTCCCAGAACGGGAGAGGGAACAAGAAAATTTAGTCTTGCCCCCCTTCGCCCATTGTGGGAGAAGGGGTTGGGGGATGAGGGGTATTTCTTATCCCGAACTCAGGTTATCAAGGGCGCAAGGCCTTGCACCCCTACTCCCATCGGGTAATGATAGAATTTGGGGAAGAGCTAAAATAGTCTAGGAAAACTTTAAGGTTTATCACAAAGCGACTAGTATTGACTCTGCCGTGCAACTCTATAATAAATAATAAATAAATGTTATTTGTTAGGAGATAAAATTTTTATGCGCGATGCCATCACAAATTTGATCAAAAATTATGACGGAACTGGACGCTATCTAGATTCCAATGCAATCGATCGACTAAAATCCTATTTTGCCAGTGGGACTGACCGGGTTACTGCTGCTGCGGTGATCAATGCGAATGCTGCGGCGATCGTTAAGGAAGCTGGATTAAAACTTTTTGAAGAACAACCAGAACTAATCCGCCCCGGTGGGAATGCCTATACTACCCGCCGTTATTCTGCCTGCTTGCGAGATATGGATTACTATCTCCGCTACGCCACCTATGCTCTAGTAGCAGCAGATACTAATGTGTTAGATGAGCGGGTATTACAGGGCTTACGGGAAACCTATAATTCCCTAGGAGTGCCTATTGCTCCTACGGTATATGGCATCCAACTTATGAAGGATATCGTCAAAGCTCAAGTAGCTGCTGCTGGGGTAAGCGATACCAGCTTCCTCGATCAGCCCTTTGATCATATGACTAGAGAAATTAGCGAACAGAGCGTATAGCTATCTTCTAGAATTTGGAATGGTTTAAAAAATATTCCCCCTAAAAAGGGGGGTTTTTAAATGAGATTTTTTAGAGGTTACGGTTAGATATTGACAACATGGAAATAAATAGCGGCAACAAGGAAGTTGACTGCTAGGAGTAGCAAAGCCCAGCTAGTCCGGAAGGTGTAAGGAAATCGTCCTTTGGGGGAAGCAGCAGTAGTTTTAACCATGAGAAAAATCCTTTTTTGTAAAATAAAGAAACTCTTAAGATTATAGTATCTTCCTAGGACAAGCGATCGTATTTATCAACGGTTTTTGGGGTTAATTAATTCACTTAATCCTTCTCCTAGCAAAGATAGACCCACCACCATCAGGGTCATCGTGAAACCGGGGAAGAAAGCTGTCCACCAGATACCCGTGGGCAGAGCATCTAGAGCCTGTCGCAGGTCATTACCCCATTCTGGAGTGCCGGGAGGCAAGCCTAAGCCCAAAAAACCCAGACCTCCTAAGGTAAGAATGGCATCCGCTGCATTCAGAGTAAAAATCACTGGCACACTGGGGATCACATTAAGGAAGAGGTATCGAGAAAGCACAGTATAAGTATCTGCTCCCAGAGCTTGGGCAGCTTCTACAAATAGCTCAGATTTGACGCTGACAGTCTGGTTACGGACAATGCGGTAGTACTGGGGAATATAGGAAATACTCAGGGCGATCGCCGCATTTATCACCCCCCGCCCGACTACAAAGGCTAGGGTAATGGAGAGCAACAGCCCCGGCAGGGTATAGATTGTATCCATCAAAAATAAGAGAATGCGATCGAATCTCCCGCCCAAGTAGCCACTCAGCAACCCTAGGGGTACACCAATCAAAAGACTCATTAAAGTTGCCAGCAATACTACTTGCAATGCTGCCTGGGAACCAAATACAGTTCTAGAGAACACATCATAACCTTGGCGACTGGTGCCAAACCAGTATTGACCATTCGGTGGTTCGTGGATAGGGTTAATCAAAGAAGCCGCAGGGTCTTGGAGCCATCCCCAAGATTGCATCAAGGGGGCACCACAGGCCAGGAGCACAAAACCCACGGTGAGGATTAATCCCACCAATGTCATTTGTCCTGATAGGGTTTTTAGGGTTAAAAAATTGAGAAAATTGAGAAATTTTGGGAGGTGCAGGGGCGATCGCTGAGTAGGAGCCATAGAAGATTCAGTAAGATACTTCGAGAATAATCCTGCTGATTTTAAGCGGAAACCTGATCATTAGCAAAACTTTGGCGCACTGGGATTATAATTACAAACTCCGTTCCCTGTCCCAGATCCGAACTGAAGGATAAATTACCATTATGTTTATCAACTACAATTTGGTAACTAATTGCTAACCCCAGACCAGTACCTTTTCCCACATCTTTAGTAGTAAAAAAAGGATCAAATAATTTTGCCCTTGCTGATTCGGGAATACCATTACCATTATCTATAACTTTAATTTCAACTCGGTGATAGTCAATCCGTTTAGTATTAATAGTAATCTGGAGTTTTCTTTTAATAATTCCAGAAGATTCTTCTAGAGCATCAATAGCATTACTTAAAACATTCATAAATACCTGATTAAGTTGCCCTGCGTAGCATTCCACCAAGGGTAAGCGATCGTAGTTTTTCTTGATAGATATTTCTGGGCGATCGCTCTTGGCTTTTAAGCGACTTTGTAAAATCATTAAGGTACTATCAATGCCCTCATGAATATCAACTTCCTTAATATCTGATTCGTCCATCCTAGAGAAGTTACGCAGAGACAAGACAATCTTCTGGATACGGTCAGCCCCGACTTTCATGGAAGTTAATAACTTGGGTAGGTCATCTTTAATAAAATCAATTTCAATCTCATTTTCAAAATCTTTAACTGTTTTAGCTGGCGGGGAATAATGTTTTTGATAAAGACTTAATAACTCTAAAATTTCTTTTGTATATCTATCAGCATGAACTAAGTTGCCATAGACAAAATTAACTGGATTATTGATTTCATGAGCTATCCCCGCTACTAATTGTCCTAAGCTAGACATTTTTTCGTTTTGGACTAGTTGAGATTGGGACTTGTGAATTTGTTGGAGGGCTACTTCTAAATCTAGAGCTTTTTGCCTTAACTCCAATTCACTTTGTTTAAGTTCTTTAGTTCTTTCTACTACCTTAGTTTCTAGCTGTGCTTTTAGATCTCGTAGGGTTAATTCTCCAGTTTTCATCTCCGTAATATCAATTAAAATTCCATCCCAAATAATATCTCCATTAGTTTGTTTTTCTGGACGCGAGACTGCTCGTACCCATTTTGTATCTGTGGGGTTCACAACTCGTCCATCCCAGATAAAAGTTTCTAGGGTTTGGGCAGAGGCGGCGATCGCTCTTTGGAGGGAAGATACATCCTCTGGATGGGTACGCTCTAGGATAATATTATTTTGGGCAATCAACTCTGTTGGCCCTAGCCCATAGATATCTCGGCAACCTTGGGAGGCGTAGGTAAATCCTGCCCAGCCATCGGGTCGTAGGGTAACTTGATAGATCATACCGGGGATATTAGCAGCTAATTTTTGATACCTAGATTCCGATTTTCGGAGGTCTTGCTCTGCAATACGCCGCTTCACCTGAGAGAAAGAAAGAAAATAAGCCCCAACTCCTCCTAACCCTAATAAGCTCAGATAGAGAAGTAACGATCGATTCCTAGCTAGAGCTAAACGCTGCTCCAACACAGAGTTGGGGACAAAACTAATGATTTTCCACTCATTGGTGGCAGGTGGTGTCAGGATTGCCAATTGTTGAACAGACCCAAGCAAATTTTTTGATTCATTCTGACTAACTAGCTGGGGAGAGAAGGTTTCAAAGATAAATAAGCCTTCGGCTGTGAAAAACTGTCCTGATTGAGTGGTGCTAATCTTTTGCCATGCTTGGGGAAATTCCTTGGCAAAAGTGCGATCGCTCCGCTCTGGAATCATAAATCCCCATTCTTCTTCTGGGGTTCTGCCCTTCAACCAATAACCTTGATTATTTACCAGCAACATTGTGCCGATCGCCGTAGAATTTTTTAGATGATCAATGATACTTTTTCCCAAATAATTTAACACTACAATTCCCCGTTTTTGCCCCTGTTGATCAAATACAGGCGTGGCAAAACGAACTACTAACTTGTACGGAATAGTTAATTTTCCCTGATCAATATTTAAATCTAAGGGGGAGACAAATACTTCTCCCCGGCCGAGCTTCATTGCCTCTTTGAACCAGTAGCGAGAAGATTGATTTTGCAGAGAGCTTTCTTCAACTATCTTGGGTTGACCATCATTGAAATTAACCCGAACAATTTCTTGGCCATTGATATCCAAAAAACGCACCTGATCAAGGTCACGAACTTGGGTAGCTAGAGTTAAGTATTCTTGAGCTATGCCTTTTCGAGCAACCTCAGCGCTAGAAATATTATTCTTATTATTTTCTAAGAAATCTCCTAGTTCATTTTGGGCAGCAAGAATGTTTATATCAGAACGAGCCAGCTTAAAATGCTCGATAGCCCCTTGCTTCTGAACTTCCACATTCCGAGTTTCATTGAGTTCTACGAGCCGGCGATCGGCAACTATTTCCATTCTGTGCAGAACTCCCATGACTATCCCTAAGCCCAAGGACAAAGGCAGAAAAATTAGGAGGAGCGATCGCCGAAGAACTAAGAAGTTACTGGCTTTATTCTGAGCAGGTGAATTCATGGCTTCTATCCAAAAAATAACATTTACTTTCCATGTAACTTATCAGTAATATCATTTAGTCTGCTGTTGATCTAATCAAATTAACCGGATAATTGATACTTCTGGAGGACAAGCATAGCGACCGGGAAAGTAGGTTCCCAAACCCCGATTGATATAGATTTGATTATATCCTACTTGGTGTAGTCCCTTTGCCCATTCCCAGTGATCCACCACATTGCTACACTGCTGCAAGAAAGGAATAAAAATATGTAAGGGACGGGGGACAGAGTGGCGGAGATTTGCCACAAATAGAGGTAGGGGTTGACCATCAGGAAGAGTAATTTGTCCGCCGTGGGTGTGTCCAGAAAGTTGTAGATCTACCCGCCATTGTTTGAGGAATATGGCACTATCGGGGTTGTGAGAAAGGACAATTCTGGGCAGAGCAGGGTCTAATTGCTCCATCACTACTTTTGCTTGATTAAAGTCTCGTGACCAAAAATCTGCTAACCCAACTAGGGGCATTTCCGCTCCAAAAGGGTAGGCAATTTGATTCCAGAGAACTTGAATATCTATTTTAGTTAGGGCTTGGGTAATTTCTTCTCGGGAGCCGGGAATATAAAGATGATCATGATTACCAAGTACGGCATAGATTCCTAAGCGACTCTGGAGGTATTTTAGGCGCTGGCAGAGGGGATGAATTGGGGCGGGGTCATCGGTGACGTAATCTCCGGTGAGGAGAATAATATCTGGTTTGGCTTCGTTGGTGGCGGCGATCGCTTCTTCTAGCAATTCTTCTGATAAGCGTAAGCCATCGTAGTGTAAATCTGATAGTTGGGCAATAGTAATCCCCCGTAGGGATGGGGACAGACCGGGAATAGTAATCTCTAGATTGTCTACCTGCAAGGCTTCTGATAATATAGGGCGCATAGGTAATGATAAATCTCCTCTAGTCCACCTCTCTAGAATAACTCAAGTTTAGAAAACTTTAGAATAACCTAAAAATAATCCCTAGCTAACCTGAATATAATCTAGCCATGCCTTTTAGCTATTCCCGGACAATTCGGTTTGCTGACACTGATGGGGCGGGTGTGGTTTATTTTGCCCAAGTTTTTAGTATTTGTCATGAAGCTTATGAAGCATCTTTAGAATCTCAAGGGATTAACTTGCGGGAATTTTTTCGAGATCCAGCGATCGCAGTTCCCATTGTTCATGCCGAGGCAAATTTTCGCCAACCCATGTTTTGTGGCGATCGCATTACTATCACCCTCCAGCCCCAGCAATTAAGCGCCGATAGTTACGAAATTAGGTACGAGATTCATACCCAGAGTCAATTAGTAGCCCAAGCCCAAACTAAGCATGTTTGTATTAACCCCCAAGGGAAAACTCGCCAAGAATTACCAATTCATCTATCTCAATGGCTTCAAAATAATTTACCCTAAAGGGTGGAGGATTGTGATCGTCCATTATTCAGTTATTACATTTATTTAACGTGAGTTCGGTTTAAGCAAAAGCTCTGACCCTAAGCCTAGAGACGTTCCCTGAGCGAAGTCGAAGGGAACATTTCCGCTATAAATGAAGATAATTGATCAAAGATTTGTGGTGGGGTTTTGGCTACTTCGACAATGCTCAGCATAAATTCGACTACGCTCAGCCAGCGATAATGGTTATGGTTTTCGTAAAATGGGATCAGTGGGATTTTTTATCCCGAACTCACGTTATTTAGTACTACCCGTAACTTTAGGATCGGCTTTGACGGCAGTTTCCGCAGCTTTTACCTTGTCTTTGCATTTGGCATCAATTTTGGTTTCCCACTCATGGTATGGAGCCAAACCCAAACCACCATTAGCTAGGGTCGAGAGTTGGATTCCCGGTTTCATACTCCCGGCGGCGAAATCCTTCACTGCTGTTCCTACCGCCACATCCATATTTTTAGCAGCACTGGTAAGTAGGGCTGATTTTACTTCCGGGTAGGTTAGGTATTGATCCACATCCACCCCGATCGCCTTCTTATTGGCCTCCTTCGCCGCCAACAAGCCCCCATTGCCCGTACTGCCTCCCGCCCCAAAGATCACATCTGCCCCTTGGCTAATAAAATTCTGCCCCACGGATTTCCCGGTAGCCGGGTCTTCAAAGCTAGGAATGTATTGCTTAAGAACTGTAATACTAGGGTTAGCAAACTTTGCCCCACTGCTGTAGCCATCAACAAATTTTTGAACTGGGGGAATTTCCATTCCGGCAACCACAGCAATCTTGCCACTTTCACTCACACAACCTGCTAAAGCTCCGGCCAAGAAGGCTACTTGGTCTTCAGCAAAAACTAGACTGGTGACATTCTTCAAGTCCTTAGCGTAGGGATCAGAACCATCCTTCTCTGGGGGATAGGAAACATCCACGATCGCAAATTTGACTTGGGGATATTTCTTCGCCATAGCTGCCGTGGCATCCGCCATCAAGAAGCCCACGGTGATTACCAAACCCGCCCCTTCATTTACTTGGGTTTCAATATTTTTCTCAAAATCGCTGGTGGAAGCTGCTACCACGTAGGAGAAATCCAACCCGGCAGCTTTAGCGGCTTCCCTTGCCCCCTTGAGGCTATATTCATTGAAAGATTTATCATTTTCTGAGCGATCGAGGATAATACCTACTTTCTTTTTGCCTGCTGGAGTACTGGGCGCTGGACTGGCTCCTGTCGCC
>ENA-OBLH01000086-OBLH01000086.1-metagenomes-genome-assembly--contig:-NODE-86-length-31675-cov-5.36562_pt1 | contig 31675 bp, 50 predicted proteins | sample MGYA00153382_OBLH01 | MGnify analysis MGYA00153382
ATAGTAAAGTGCTCTTTTCAGTGGCAAAAGTCGCAGCGGTGGCTTCTCTCTCAGCAGCTAATCCTTGCAATGATTCGCGCTCTCTTACGAGTACCTGATATTCGTCCGGGTTGATGTCTTTAAACTTTGTTTGCAGTGCTAAAAGTTCAGCGGCTTTTGATTTTGATGCCTTTTGGTAATCACTATTTTCTAGCCGTACCTTTGCTAGTGTTTCTTTAAGCGCTGTTAGATCTTCCCTCGGTGGCGTTGGGATAGTTTCGATCGGCTTAGGTTCTGGCGGTGTTGCCGCGCCTTCAATATCGATTGGCGTTTCCATGAAATTGCGGAAATCTTGTTCTTTCATCTTAAAACTGTGGAATCTTGGGACATTGAGTACTTCGCTATTATTCCCTAGAGATGGAATGACGCGGATAGGATTTCCACGCCATCAGGGATAGGAAAGATCGGGTATTTCTTCACTGTTACAGTGGTCAAGTTTGAAAGAGCGTATGTTTCCACGAATAGCTTTTTAATGCTGCTTCGTCGTGGGTCGGGAGTGCCCGGAATCGCAGGATAGAAAACCGATCGATCGACTCTAAACAACTTAGAACTAATCAAATTATCCTCAGAACATAGCAGTGGGAATTTACCTGCGACGGTTTTCTCTGCTATTTCTTCCGACAAACCCCCGGAGATCGTAGCGGCTATTTTTGCGGCCTTGAATTTCAATAGCTTCTCATCTTTTTTCGCGGCGGGCTTCTTTGGTGGATTACCTGTGTAATCGATAAAAACCTTGTTTTTCCACAGTGATTCGCCATTTCTGCCAATGACGATCGGGTCATTCCATAAATAGTCCTCAAGCGTCCAAGGTTTATAGGTTGGCTCTGCTATTTTCGTTGGGTCTGGGTCTGGATTCGTTTTTGCTGGTGGTGTTGGTACTTGTGATTGATTAGGCGGGAAATTCACGACATAACGATCTTTATTTGGATTGTTGAAAAAGGCATCCCATATCTCAATGATTTGCCCTTCTTGAGTCACCACGATCGCACATTCAAAATGTTCTAACAATCTAGGAGAAACGATCCATTCTGAACCTGCTGGATTATCTAGTGGCTGGATACCATCCCAAGGATAAATGATATTTACAGTACCAGTAGGCACAAATCTTTTAAGCATTTGGTACTGCTGAACCGCCGTTATAGATCGGGGTCGATAAGTTAGCCCTAAAAAGTCACTAAGCAGGTCTGTATCGGCTAGACCATCTATGTTCCATGACTGTTCATATCTAAGCCCTATGCAGATTCCAGAGCGTACCCACATAGGAGGGTCATTAGGTCTACTAGGGTCATTCTGCACACGCCCATTTGCGATGGGGAATCTAGACCACTCATTTGCCCATGGAACGCCCCAAGAGTGAACCCAATTCTCATACGGCTTCAATGGATTAGGTCCGGGCGGTGGCAGCGGGGAACCATCAGGAAACCCCGGCCCCGCATCGGCTGTTTTACTCAGCTTTATCTCTAGTAAATTGCTAAGGTCACGCGCGATAAATCCTGTTGCTTTCTTGCTTTCAGTGTTCCCCGGCGATGGCTGGATTATTGAGTATTCATTTAGCTTTGCGGTAGAGCTGAGCTTGAATATCCCGATCGCTGCCTGCCAAATCTTTAAGGCCAACTTCTTAGATATAGCCTTTGGATCAATTTGAGCACTACCCGTCAAGTTTTTATCAAGAAACACCGTCCCGTTTTTATCAATCAAATGGTCAATCGCCTCAAAAACCCATTTCTCCGGTTTCACTTTTGGCAATGCTTCCACGGCTACCTTAGTAAGGATTGATATTTGTTTTGTGCCACCCGTTGCGATCGCTGTGATGACGATGTTGTAATCGTCTAGCGCTTTCCTGATTACGTATGCTTCAAGGTTGGCGGCGGCGGGCACTGTCCGCAGTTTATAGACTTCCTTGTTATCAAAAAAGTTTAACGTCTTTTCTGTTTTGGCCGCGTTTAGCGTCGTGAATAACCATTTCTTTTCTAGTAGCTTAGGCATCCAACCTTCAGCAAAAAACCCATGACCGAGCGGTTGGATGCGATCATTCTTCCACTCAGCTTTAATGGTCGTTGTTTCACTTTTGCCGCCGCTTGCTTTCCAGGTCTTGACATACCGATCTGTTACGGTTGCGTCTATTTTTAGCTCAGTGGTGACACCGATCGAATACTTGTCACCCTCTCCCAGGTTATGGCATAGCCCTTTGATGACGGTGCCGAGAGGGAATTTAGATATCAACTTAGGCTTCTGACGATCGCCCCCAATGTAAAGCTCTACGTTTGTCGTGGTCTTTTTGACAAAAAGGATTTTGATTCGGCTTTTGCTTTTTGATTCTGGGACGCTTGGATCTTCGGGATACGGCTTATTCATGCCTCGGACAAATAGCTGACCGCCGCTCTGATAACAACAAATCACCTGCCCTTCCTTAAGCATCCCATTCGTCTCTAGGCGTGCGTTTAGAATTTCCCCGTTAGCTTTTTTTACCTTGCAGTCAAGGCCCGAAGCATAACCCGCAAAGGTGTAGACCTCAGAGGCTTGGTTCTGGGGTTTCTGAGATTCTTTAGCAAACTCAGCGCGGGCGATCGCTTGCCTTATTGATAGCAATTCAGATAGGTTTGTCATTGTTTGTTGAGCCGTAGTTTTTGTCTAGCTAGTTGTTGATATTTCATCCATAATATCTTTGATTTCCTGAAGGTATTTTATCAAATCGTCAAGCTGTGTCTCCCCAATGCGTATAGAATCCGCAGTCTCACAGCCTTCGTAAGTAACCGATATTTCTATATTGCAGGCTACTTCGTCAAACTCGCAAATGAGCCTGATATCATCGCTGAACTTATTGCGATTAGGGTAAGAAAATTTGTAGGAAACGTTTTGGTCTTCCATTTCTATTGCATTCATTAAACAGTGTTAACACTCATGATACCTCTCCTTAAACGAAAAAAGAGGCATTAACTCAGTAAAATCAAACTATCAACGCGGCGGATTAGCCATGAACATTCATCGAACGCATGGGCCATCCCGATCGCTTCGGCTTCTAACAGTATTTCAACCTCATACCGATCATCCGTATCGATGTCCTTCACCGCATACCATCCGGTCTGTAACTCACCTAAACATCCAATCGAAGCCGTCACGAACCCGTTAATGATTCGAGGGGCAATGATTAGGATATCGTCAGCAATGAGCGCTCTAGGGGTACCCACTCGTAAGCCCTTTTTACCATCAATCAATCTTTGAAGTAATTCAGCAGGAATCACGTCGTAGAACAATGAAGGCAATAGACCATCTTTCGATAATGCCGCAAAAGTGTCGCAAGCGATCGCTGGAAAAGTCGCGCTACCTGACCGCAGAAAATGATGGAAGTCGCTTGATTTAGTCGGCGGTGTTTTTGGATCTCGGTTGATGTTCAAGGTAAGCGAACTTAACGCAGCAATGCCTAATTCTTGCAAGTGCAAATCTTCTTCAAACAGCTTTTCAGCCCATTGAAGATCTTGCAAAACCAAGCCGATCGGCCTGCGTCCAAAGGCTTCTGCACTTGTAATCACATCTTGTTTTAACCGATGACACCACCGATAGTAAAGCTCGGCCCAGTCAGTCTTTGGGGCTTGATAGCTTAAGGCTTTACGACTTCATCCTGAGTTTTCGGTACGGTCGCTTGGGCTTTTTCTTCTTTTTCATCAGACGCTCCAATTAGGTTTTCATGATAGGTCCGACCTTGCTCTTCGTAGATACCAAATAATCCTAAGCGAAGAGTCAGATCGGGATTTTTTAGGGTATCGGATAGCTCAGAATAAGTGATCTCTTCTAATCCCACTAGGCGATTGTTGGCGATGACCTTAGCGTAGACTTCATAACGGCGATCGTCTTCTCTAGCAATCTGTGCGGACAACTCCCCAATCTTTCCAAGGTAGGAGGAAACTACATTGCGGCTGTCGAAATTACGCTTCTCATAAGCTTTAAAGTCATCCGCTAGAAATGCTTCTTCGTCTGCACATCCGATCGGCACGGTTGGCATGGTGTAGCCGTTTTGCATTTCTCGAATGATGCGATCGTAATCTGAAAAACTATAAGCAAGGTCGCTAGATTTCACCGATTCAGCATCGTAAATCTCTTTGGCAAGCTTGGCCGTTTCACGGTCTTTCACTTCAATCGTCCACAGGTCCGCATCTTCGATCGCAGCCTTCTCACTGGTCGTTAACATTTTATACTGAGGGACTTCTAAAGTCCCCATACCTTCTTTACCAATGATCGCCGTGTTCTCTTGGGGCTTGGTCTTAAATGGGATGATGAATTTTTTAGAGGTTGTCATGGGATTCTTTTGAGTACTTTTTTATTATTCCCAATGAGTTTTGCGTTCAAATACGCAGATAAAACGCGGCTCCTAGCGATCGCTCGTCTAATATCAACGTCGGTGATTTTCTTCACCTTGCCAATAACGATCGCTTTTCCCCTAATCATGAAACCCCCATCTGAGCAAGTCTAGTTAGTTCTTCTTCTATCAGTGTCCCTTCTGGCAACCAACGGCGATCTTTCAACAATTCAAAGCCCAATTCACGACTAATTGACACGCCCATTGCATCAAGAATGACTTGCGCACCTTGATCCGATAGTGGCGTTTTAATGATTGAATCATCAATCGCAATCGTGCCGCCGATTGGTTCCCCAGTGTATGAAACCCAAAGATCAAAAACCGACTGCACTACACTCTCTTTCCTTCGAGCAATGCCCGCGATCGTAGTGGTCACCTGTGCTGTGTTTAAAAGCGCTTCGGTTGCGGTCATGGCTCCCGACTTGTCACCGCTTAGGAATGCTAGCGACACCCGATCGATCGCCCCTTTTAGCTCTTTGATATTTTGTTCAGTCGAGGCAATCGCGGCCCCGGTTGGCTCTTCAAACTTAAAATCGCCATCTACGGGCAAGTCCTGTACTGAATTAGGGCCAATCACCACAGCCGGGTATCTCATCCCGGTCGATGAGGTTATATCAGGAATTGGCTGCATTCCTCGTCTCACCGGAACAGGCATGTTGATCTTATGCATTACCTCGTCTAGTTCACTTTGTTTCCTCAACAACTGAACATTTAGGTTAGCGGCATTGATGAACGGTGGCAAGGTTGAAAGAGGATTTCGATCGGTGGTGCTGTACAACGCCATTGGGATTTCTTGCTTAGAATATGCCCTTGGTTCGTTCACTAACTCCGCATAATCAACGCCCTTAATGGTCTTGATTTCCCATTCTAGATAGATGCATTTAAAACTAGTTTCTTCAGTTCCACGCCTAAATTCTCGGTAGATAGTTTTGGTTTCTGCTCCGTATTTTCCAACCTTCACCGGACGCCCTGACCTGACAATAACAAACGATAAATATGTTACGCCCGCTTCTATCTCAAAGTCCCAATTGATAATATTTTGGCGATCGATTAGCGAAACATAAGGACTCAAGCCCGATCGCTCTAGGTCGAGTGGGCTAACAATGTCTAGCCCTTCAGTCTTTGGGAAATCTACCAAAAAAGCAACACAGCCATCACGTAAAACTAAATCATCAGCGTCCGATAGAAACACTTCTAAACTATTACCCTGTCCGTCTACATTATCAATCCTAGCTACGATCGAAGCTGCGGTGTCTTCAGATATTTTAAATTGAGCCAGTAGGCCGCTATACCCCTTAATCGTGGGCGTAAATAGATTGTCAAATACCGTTCGCTCTAGTCGTTTTTTGTACTCTTCATCCGGTTCTTCTCTCTCTTTTCTAATGTATTTTGTGAATCCCTTTCTAAGCCCTGTCCACACATCAGAAACTAACGCCAATTCTGGCATTACATCGATCAAAGAATCGTGAACGTAACTGGGTAAATCAGGATTGTTTTTCATAAGGCACAAGCAAAAAGGCAGTATAAGACTGCCTTAGAGTTCAGAGATTAAGTAAGAACAGCATTACGAAGCAACGGAGCGCCGCGACCTTTCATTTTGCTTTTAACCGTTACCGTACCTTCAGATTGTACGTTTTCGTCATAGCCTTCAAGGGCTACATAACCCTCACAAGATTCTCCCGTGGCATAGCCAATCGGAACCTGTTTCATGTGTCGTACATATGCCAAGCACCCCGCTGCCGCTTGCACTGCTGCATAGCGAATACGGCTAAACGAGATGTCAGTTGGAGATACCGCCGTATCATAATCAACCATCCATTCGGACGATTTGATCGTACCTGTCTTAAAACCAGACAGTGCGTTACTAACAACGCCTAACGCTAGCTCTGTGAACGTTGTAAAGGTATCATCTTCTGACGTGATTTGCAGGTTGGCACTCTTACCCCCGACCAATTGAATCAATCCTTTATGGGCAGCTACAGCCCCGGTTGGGATGGTCCGTGTTAGAGGCTCTACAACGATCGAAGCCCCAGCCGTCAAACCATCAGCGACAAGCGTTGCAGTGAAAAACAGTGTGCCGCTTGTGAATAATAAGCGAGTGCCTTTTGCAACACCTGCACTAAGAGCGGTTACTGCTAGAGTTTGAAAGCCAGCGAGAACATCAGCAGCCGATGCGACCGGAGCCGCAGCGCTTAGCGTAACGCTAACATTAGGAGGCGGAAGCAAGAGGCCCGTAGCGTCATTTGCGATGATTGCTTCAGAAGTGAGAAGCCCGAAAAAAACTCGGGTCCCCACGCCTTGAGTAAAAATAGTCATGGGTTTGCAGAAACTAAACTATAGGATGAGATATTATTCCCATCGCTATTGAGGCATCAAAAAATCATCCACATAGTTTAGAAAATCTTCCCCATTTACCACACATTTTACCACCGATCGCAATTCAGGCTGTTCCTCTATCTCAATGTTCTCAAACGATTCAATGCATAGATGTTGCTGGATCAAATCACATACCTGCCTTAAATCAATGCCCGGAGCTAACCTATCAACTTCCCAATATTTTAGAATCACTGGATATTTCCGGGTTGGAACCACCAATGTAATGACTTCTAACCCTTTCACAGTGCGATCGTTTGACCATGCATCCGCTTTCTCAGCACAATAGATCGCAGGTACTTGTACCCCATTAGCAAGAGTATAGGTTCCTAGTTTGTCCACTAGCAACTCCTTTAATCGATCGCGCAGTAACATCGCACTCATGATAATTTCCGCTTTAAATGTTTTGCAAATATTTTAACCGCGTCCGATTCTCTTAGGGCCGTGCTTAACCATGGCCTATCCCGATGAACGATTGCTGAATATTTAGCGCTGTACGATATTGATGCTGATTTGCGGTCTATTCTGACCTGTTGAGACCGATATAAAATCCCTGTATCAATGATGTTTCGTGGCGATGTCGCAATCTCTCCAGAACGCCGAATCGTAGCACCTGACCACCGCCAACGCTTAGCCCTTAACGCTTTTTGGGCATTGGTGGCGACTTCTTTCACTGTGTCGGAAAACGCTTGATTGATTGCGTTATTCAACTTTGATAAGTCTATTTTCATGCCACCCGCCCCGTCTGAAAGAAGCCACTAATCGCGGTCCCAATTTCACTCTCTACTAATAGGTCAATGCCTGCACGTCCAAAATTATCGAAAGGTTTTAGGTAGAACCAACCGGACGCGATGCCGTAATTACACTTGTACCAACAACCTGTTTTAATGGTAATCGGCAGAATTGACGGAAAAGTGCAATATCCTTTTAGTTCTAGAGCCGTTTGATCGACTCCTAGATAATCCTTATCCTTTGTTGATGAATCTTTAGGAGGTGTTTTTAGGAATGCACGAAAATTCAGATTTGCATACCCGGCATGTGGATTCCCTAGCCTGTCGTAATAAATGCCCGGAGCTGGAAGCGTGAAGATGATCGTGGCATTGCTAAAGGCATCTAATGGATTAGCCATCTTTACACCAGTCCTCAATAGATGGATGTCTAGTCTCTACCCAATCAATTAGGCGATCGGGGAAGTCATAGCGCCTTGTCCATAACTCATGCAATGTTTGCTTAGTCAGTTCCAATTCATCTGCCATCATCCTGATTTGATAATCACTTGCATGGATGGATGCTTTACCAGTTTTTGGCAGCCGCAAGCTTATCTGAGCTTCAGTTTCTAACGTCAATTGAGGTTTGAAAAATGGCGTCGGCATCGCGTTACCAATAGAAACCATCACCACATCACCATCAATCGCCGTCACTACCCCAAACAGTCCATCCGACGAAACGGATGAACCGACGATAATCTCTTTTGCTTTCTGAACTGACTTTGAGATAGTCGATCGATCGACCGTCTCCCCAGCTAATAATCGCCCTCTAATGTCTTCTCTTATTTCAGGAGATAACCTAACCAAGGTCTTCAATGTTGATTCATTGAGCACTTGACCTGTGCCATTCATCATTTCCCAAGCCGCGATCGCAAACTCAGCGCCTTTCCCTTTCATTTGGAATTTAACCCGAAGCCAATCCTCCCAATACTGCTGGGGATGATTTGCAAACTGAACCCGCGCCTCTGCTAAATGCCGACCAATTTCAACCAGCAAAACAGAACCCTTTGATCGCAGTTCATTAATGGCTATTTCGTATGCCTCCAAACCCGGAATCATTAGCTGGTCATTGGTCACAAGCTTCATACAATTTCCCGTAAATTACTTTGAACTCAGCTAGACAATCTTCTAATCCATACGGCTCTAAATTTTTGGAAACCATGTACGTTTCTATCTTTGCTCGGGACTCTAGGGACATCAGGAGCAACGCTTTTCTAACCAGTTGAGGGCGATCGATGTCGTCTATCTCAGCAATCAAAAGAGGCGCTTGCAGGTCTATTGATGTTGGATTTGGATTCCTCATGGCAATCTCAATATCTATCCACTCAGTAACGCCTAGCTTAGACGCAACCTCGTCGATCGACATCAATGGAGAACCGTTAGCGGCAAGAGCTTTGTTCATCGCCTTGTGTGCCCGCTTTACCCTTTCATACGCTTCAATCCATGTTCTGGGGACCGATGACGAATCCCTAATATGATGAAGAATATCACTCCTTACTTTATGCGTCGCATGAGTTGAAAACGCCCCTTTATTTGAATCATAGGTTTGTGTTGCTTCCACCAAGGCCAAAAGTGCCACGGACCTATAATCTTCGTAACGCCCTAGATGACCACTTGCAAAAGAAAACGCTATTTTATAGGCTAACTTGATGTGCCTATTTATTAACAAATGATTGGGATTGTCCGGTGGCCTAGTTTTGAGCATGATCAGAATTGAGTACGATACCCAATTCTAGCCCTTCTTTGGCTTACTCAACACTTGCTGAGTCTCTACGGGTTCATCTTGATTCAGCAGATCCACAGCTTTGGCAAGCTGACTTGCAAAAGGCGATCGTGTATCCATGGATATCAACTCATTGATAAGTGCAATCGCCTGCTCTTTATTCGTCATAATGTTCAACAAATGGTTCCTAAATTATTCCCGAAGCGATGGGAATAATAAAGCGTCACAGTTTGAGGCGGCCTTTTCCATGCTCACCGATCGGCAACAATTCATAATCCTAGACGCCATCAACGAACCATTTCGGGATCTCGTCCTGACTAGTGCGCAGGCTTTCACTGGCACGTCTCCGCTTATTCTTACGATTATTCAATTACAGGCATCACTAGCAATTCTTCCACCCGTCCGCATCACAATGCTGGAAGAAATAGCGGTAGATCTGCAAGCTGCTGACGTGGCAAACCGTCAAGAAGCCATTAGCGGCAAAAGACGGTTAATCCAAGCTGATGTCCTGAAATGGTCAGACAATCCAGCGATGTCTCAACAATTGACGATCGCACAATTAAAAAGTGATCTGGCGATGAAAATTCGCACTATATTAGGGCTTGATTCGATCGCTGTTTTGATGCAGAAATACGGACTAAGCCCATCATCAACTACGGCTCTTTATCGTAGTTGATGATGGGCAATGTGTGAGTGTTTAGTGAGCCGTAGAGAAGCTATAGGGCGGTCTGTGGCTTTTTGGGGTGTAGGCAAAGTGTTACCAAGTCAATGATTCAACCCCATTAGAATCGTCATCAATGACCCAATCACTACCGGCAGGTGCGTCTACAATTTTCAAAGCTCCGTCCCATCCTGAGACTTTTTTAGAGCCTTCCTTTTCAATCAAGGCAACTAATCGGGCGTCATCTCTTGGTATTTCATAGACATCATCGATAGATAAGCCTAGATACTCCCTCGCGAACTTAGATAAACTGAATTTGCCAACACATGTGCTTATCACGATTTTGATTCTTGGTTGATTGAAGAGGATTTCACGGACGATCGCGTCAACCTGTTTCTGAGTTCCTCCATTTTTGAAGTGTTCATTTAGTGCGATGTTCAGATCTGACATTGTGGGGTCTCTTTGGTTAGGGAGTGCTTAGGCTTTTAGCGAGTCGATTGACCTGGCCCGCCCAGAAGTCTATCTGTCGCAGCAACCCATCCTGAGTGAGCGGCTTTTTTATGTTTTCTATAGAATGCAATCGTTTCAAAGTCTTCTAGGCAATAGGCCCAGTGGTACCACTGCAAAAAATCATAATCAAATTCATTCATCATCATTCTCCTTTTTTGCTTGTGTTAATCCAGCTTAAGATTCTGAGGACGCCGCCCGTAAATTGCCCCCTAGCAAAACGTGATAGTTTGGTTTCTCCTGGCATTTGCGCTTCAGAAAAAAGCATGATGTCACTTTTAGACATTTTAAATCCAGCGGCATATTTTTCAAGCATCACTTCTGAAATGTCAAGTTTCCCGCATTCTATGTTGGCAATGTCACTTGGATCTATGCCTGTCAGTCGAGACGTTTTATCAATGCTGTAGTCGTGGTATACGCGAATCAATCTCAAAGCTTCATGCAACATCGTTTCCTCCAGTTTCACTTATAAGTGCTCATACAGGGAAAATAGCTGTAATTTCTCCCAATCTTCTTCCAGTTTTTGGGTGGGTTGTGCTGTCCCTAATGAATTGTAGTAATAGGAAGGGAAGGTTGTAACATTGGACTCCCACACACCTAAGCTGTCAGAAAATACTAGCTTAGTGGAAAACCACACCACAGGACGACGAGGATGCTCCGCGTTAGGCTTGGCAAATAGTACCGTGTGAGCTTGGTCTTTGTTTAAATCCCATAGTTCAATAGGTTTCAATCGTAGCTTCATAAAGTCGATCATTGTAGTTTCTCTTTTGGTGGTGTTAAGCAGCTCAATTAATTAGCGCAGTTTTCAGAGTATAAATATCCTGGTACTTCTGAAAAATCGTAATCACCACAGTCAAAGACTTGGATTATGGTCCCGCTGTTTACTTGCCACGAATGGGTGAGGATTTCAGGATATTTATCCGCATCAATGAGTTTTTTTCCTGAGCGATAATCAAGACCGTACTTGTCTAAAAAGAAAGATTGGCGATGCCACAGCGGCTCATACACTGGGCGCTCTGATTTGATGTAGCCATCTGAGTAGTAAATACGATCGGGCTTCTCAAAACGTGGCTTAAACTCGTCATGCCACTGAACAATGCGATCAGGAAAGACTTCCCCGTACGGTTCTTCAGAGCTATGATAGCAAAACAAACCATCAGAGCGGATTGGGTGACAATTGTCATTGTAACGCACTTGTCCTGTTGTCCATTCGCCTTCGTAAATGACCCAATATTGGTGCTTGGGATTTAGGATGCTGCTTCGTTTTGCACGGAAGACTTGAACGCCAACTCTATCGCCTTCTTTTAAACCTGCGATAAATTTTGCGTATGCTCGATCGTTTTTCATTAGACAGAAATCTGAAAACATGGTTTTAACCTTGTGAATGTTTACTGAGGGTAATGTCTAAGCTTCAGCAGATCGATCGCTTAATGACTTAATCTGAGTGCGTTCTCTAGCAGCAACCCATCCTGAGTGAGCGGCTTTTTTATGTTTTCTATAGAATGCAATCGTTTCAAAGTTTTCCAGGGAATATGCCCAGTGATACCACTGCAAAAAATCATAATTAAATTCATCCATCATCAATTCTCCTTAATTTGCTTTCTTTGAATAACCTTGCAGCTTCGACACCGCCACCACTTCGCACCGTGAGACCACATGGGCATATCGCAACAGGTCGGACGATCGGGCAAATCTGACATCTTGCGGCCCTGACCCCTGCCAGCGCAACTGATCAACCCTCGTTTACGACGGCGATCGCGGGCTTCTTTGGCTTTGCGATCGCGGCGGGCTTCGTCCGTCTCCTTAGGCACTTTTTCTTTCTACCACAACAGACTCTGACATTTTTCTTTGATCCAAGTCTTCCCAATGCTGGATTAAATAAACTGTTTTACCCTCTGACAGGCTGGCATTAAATAGGATTCTGTTAAAGGCATCCTCTACAGATTCAGCAATCCCAAGAAATTTTGGAGCCATGTCTGCATAATTATGACGCTCAATCCAGACAAACCATTTGGTACTAATGTCCTCAGATTTCCATTTCGCATCGTAACGAAACTCACGCACTCTAAGCTTTGTTTTTTGAATGCGGTGAGGCAGCGTGTCTGTTGTGACTTCCATCATTTGATCAAAGCACAATTGAAGTTCGCTAGAGTTACTCATGCAATTTAGTGGGTTCATTTTGAATTCCTTGTGACCTATATTTGTGGACTGTGTTGACCACTCCTCAAATATAGCTTGGTCACGTTTGATTGTCAAATACTAATTTGGAGTCACTCAATTGCCTTGGATCCATGGCAACCCATAGCCCTGATGTTATGATGCGTTAGGAGGGAAAACCAATGAATTTCTCCATTAATATAGGTTCCAAACGATTAGAGGCTTTAATAATGACAACTCGCACCGAACTAACCGCTCAGCTTGCCGCGCTAGCTGAAACCGTCAGCACCGAAAACGCGCAAGTAGATGCCAAGGTGGATGCCTTGACAGCTAATGCAGAGGCATTGACAGGCGTAGTGACGATGCTAAAAGACAAAGTTGCTGCGCTTGAACTGGCCGCTGGAACTGAAGTCGATTTCTCTGCTGAGTCTGAAGCCCTAGACGCGATCGAATCTTCGATCGCTGCCATCATTGACCCTGTTTAGATTTTAGAAGCTCAGTCCCAAGGGCCGATCGTAGAAATGCGATCGGCTTTTTAGTGCGTCAATAAACCGCGCGTATCCAATAGCGGCAACACGCGATCGCCCGATGATTAGGTGATTTCTTTGCTGCGTATGGGTTTGGGCGGTTTATTGACGCACTATCACTTTTATCGTCACATCTATAATTAGTCTCCCAAACAAAGGGCCGTACAGATCGGATCCGCCTGTTAAAGTGCCTGAATCGGATTATCATCACCCGATGATTGCTTGTGGACAATTTGAGAAAGAATAACAAGCGTATTGCGATCGGATCCGATTGATTGCTCTTCAGAACTTCAATAATCGATCGATTCAGATACAGGGTGTATCCAAAGTCCACAATCGGATACAGGGCTATGATTTCCTGAAACCCTTACCTAGTCTATGTTTAAGCTCCCTATTTGACCCGTTATCACCATTATCACCGCATCTAGAATAAGACTCCCAAAAATCGTCATCTACTGGGGGTCTAATAGCCTTTTTAACCTTTTGAGTAGCGGTAAATTGGAGCTAGGGGGTGGGGATAAAGAGGATGATTAGTAATAATCATTGATTTAAATAATATATATATTACTAGAACCTATATATAGTAAGGGTTTTAAGAATTAGACTTACCATTAGACCCTGTATCCAAGCCGTATATCAGATGTTGCCATTGGATACAGGTTTTTCTAAATAGCTCCCAATCTACACTCTCTCAAAAACGGTAAATACAAGCAAGCGTGTGATGACTGGTGTATCCAATGCCGGATCGCCTTTTTTAAGGCTGAGGACAATGTTGCGTAAAGTTTTCCCAACTCACCCACGCATTAAATAGCCATAGTGCTAATATATTTATAAGTAAATCTAGCTAGGCAATAGGACGCATGGATTATCCAGAAGTACTGAAGGCATCAATCAAAATCATGCCGACCAAAAAACGATCGCTTGAATGGTTCCAGCAGCAGCCCGATCCAATCCGTAGGCAGTTCTGGCATACGCTGTCGAACTACGGTGATTTCCTAGCCGCTGAGTACCTGCGCAACAATTCAGTAGTAGTTGAGCCATTACCGCCCGCCCCTAGGGTCATCAGCAAAGAATACGGTGCGATCATCGCCAAAGCATTTAGCAAGCCTCTGACGACCAGTGGCACGGTGATTGGTGAGCTGTGGCCTACGGGCGTAAATATTCTGCTCCCAGTCCCCTGCTACTACAGTTATCGGAGCTTCACGGATAACTGGGCTTATATCGGTGTCTGCACGACTTGCAAGGGCGATCGGATGACGTACCCAAGCTGTAGCGCTGAGCTTGCCTCTCAAAAGGCTTTACGGTGTGCGCGGCGATTTGCCAGGGATGGTCACGCAATCAACCATATCAAGACAGAGCTTTTTGAAGTGGTTTTAAAAAGAGTAGAAACAACGAACGAAGCAAAGGTGTCCGGAATGATGGCAGAGGATGAAGCGAAACTTGAGTATCTGCGCTGGACAAATGTAGTTCTCCCATCAATCGCAGTTAAGCGGGGTTTCCCAGTCGTCAAAAACCATTGCTTCCAGCGAATCGTCTTAGATACGCTGTTCGGTGGTTGCTGGTACGAATTCTTAGACAAAGGGAAAGTACCTGCGTACAGACAGTTGAGCCTAGAGCAACTGCAATCGGCGATCGTCATTGCCCAAAACCTTAGCGATTCCCCCATAGAGCATATCCAAGAGATGAACGCTAAGAGTCTGCAATGGAGGGCCGAATATCATGGACGCACTCGATAAGTTGTCTCACCTCTGTTTTTGGCAAGCTGAGCAAAACCGGGTTCAGCGCAATAAATTTCCAGGCCATAACGCGGATCCAATGTATCTCGTGATGTTAGGAGACCTTAAGACTGGAGATACCCGGCGTCTGTTCCTAAATCATGGATTCCCAGTGCGACGGGTGCAGGGTAGATGCCTGATGGGTTCTAAGTTTGGTTTTGCCGATACGTTTCGGGGGATGTTGAGCATTGCAATCTCCCGATCGCCCAACGCTGGGAAATACGATCGGCTCAACGGCTGACTAAAGATGTCAGGGGGATTGCATGAGTACTAGGATTGAAACTGACTTTTTAATGACTTTGACTGGCACGCGGTTAAGGATTGCACTAGGTCAGACTATTTGCGAAATGGCATCAGGCCGTCTAAGGATAGCTCCAGATAGGTGCAATCAAATAGGGGCGTCGGTTTTCCGGTGGGTGGAAACTTCCCCTGACCACATCCCGATTGATCGCCGTGTTTATATTCAGGATGTGCTTAGACGGCGGGGCGCTATCTAGCGATCGAATACTGGGGCAATTTGTATCACATGATGTCATGTTGCATTGAGATTGATGGGGAAAGTCTTTGCTACAGGTTGGACGATGGGGTATGGGTGGAAGTTAAGCCGATAAACCAATTGTTTGACACAGTAACTAAAACCGTGTAAGATTAGGACATACCCAAGCAAAGAGAAACATCATGCAAGGAACAGAAAAGCAAATCAAATGGGCTGAAGATTTAAAGGCTGCTCACTTAAAAGTCTTGACCAATGCGATCGCGCAATCGACGAAGAACATGAGCAACGAAGCGGTAGAGGATGGAGATCTAGAGCTGTTGGTTCATCTTGATGCTGGCATCAGTCTTCGATCGGCGTTGCTGCTGGGCTTCTCAGAGTTAAAACCTCAGCCTAAAGAATGCATTTATAGACTGCTGAACGCGATCTATAAATGGCTGGATAAAAAAGAGTCTGCGGCTTGGTGGATTAAAAACGGACAATATACCACGGCCTATCTGGTCACTCAGTTTGCAAAGACTAATATCAAAGCAAAAAAAGAAGCTTAACGCCATGCCCCCAACTTGCCCCAACTGCCCAGACGATCGCCCTCTCTCCAAAAACGGACATAACGAATCAGGAACCCAACGATGGCGATGCCCAACTTGCGGCTACTCAATGACTGACAGTGCCAACACGCAAGGCAGACCACGCCACGGGGAAGAACCTCTAACCAATGCGGAAAAACAAGCACTGGTTAGGCGAGGGTGGACGTTTACAGGAATTGAAGAAAAAACTAAACCTAAAAGAGAAACCCCATGAAAGCTTACAACTACTGCGCTATTGGCAATAACAAATCCAACATGACTTGCGTAGCTTCTGGCATAGGGGCTTTTTCCAGCGAAAAATTTGCTAGAAACTATTTAACTGATATGTTCTTTACGGAGAACGGAACCTATCCGCAGCGTGTTGAGATAAACCCCGTTAGCCGATCGACGCTCCAGAGTCTCCTTAATGACATATGTGACAGCGAAGAATAGACCACCAAGCCCGATCGCTTCACCCTACTCATGGACTTAATGCTAGTATCTATATATAGGCCATTTACTGGATTTAGCTGTGACGACTTTTCTAGAAAAAATCGATGGGGTTGAATGTGTCCAGGCGTTAAAAGTTGCCAAATTGGTAGGCATCAAAAATACGACTCAGTTTATTCGGAGCAATAATACTGATTCAATAAAGGGCGGTGCAGGGCGATCGTTTCCTTGGTACGTCACGATGCAGGGAGCGATACAGATGTTGATCCGGCGTGACTTTGGGGGCAACACGATCGCGGCGGGTTTCTTCCGTCATCTGGAGCGACGCAGTGATGCCGATCGGGTTTGTATGGTGCTGGAATTACTTGAGGACTGTAATCCAGGGATTCTAGAGCCAAAGCCACGCGGTCGAAGGGTGAGGAAAAGACAGCTTTAGGCGGAACATAAACCTGCAAGAAACCCCGGTCGTATTGATCGGGGTTCCTTGTCATAGCCCCGAAGTCAGCGGAATAAAAGATTACAAGATAGCGGCGATTGCCTAAACCCTCCAAGCATGAAGATTCCCACATAATCCCACAAAATAAATAGCCTTAATGCTAGTATATTTATAGATACAAATTGCAAACCCATTGAGGATCCCATCATGAACTTAGAAGCTTTAGCGCAAAACGTTTACGACCAAGAACAAAATGTCGAAAATCAACGGGATAAGTTGTCTAGAGCGACAAATGCTTTGTGTGACGCAATAACTGCACTCTCAGAAGCTTTGTGTGATGCCAATGCGTCACGCCCTGAGGAAGTGGCGATCGTCCTAAAAGATTATGTCGTTATTTGCCAATGGGATGGAGACAGCGAATATGAAACTACTTTTGTCCCAAAGGTGCCCAATGAAAACACCTAAATCATCAGATGTCCTAGCGCTCTGTTATGAGCTTTTCCCCGGCCTAACTTGGGTCATTCTGCAAGATTCCGACGATCTTAATGTGCAGTATCAAAAATACTCGGCACGTATCATCCGCTGGGATGTCCGGTTTGAGCTAGTGATTCAAGATAACGGCGCAATGGCCTCGTGTGGATTCCAAAGACTTCAATTGATACGATCGCTTAATGAAGGCGGTCAGACCTATCAGCAGGCGTTATTTGGAATAAAAACAGCATGGGTTGAATATTGCCAAGACATGGCAGGCGCTACAGTTTCCCACTAAAACCCACAGTATCAAGACACTTAGACCTTTAGCCCTCACGAAAAAATCATGCTCACATCTTATTATTCTCAATGGTCGAAGATTTGGATGCCGGGTGGCATCAGCATCAGTCGATCGCAAAAGAATCATGCTTACCCTGTTTATGCTCCATTGGTTCCAGGCGATTGGTGCTACGACATCAAAACGATCGATTACATCAAGCGCTACGAAGCCCAACTATCTATTCTTGACGCTGGCACGGTTTGGGTAGAACTGAACGCCACGGCAGCGGGTGATGCGATCGGTCGGTTCGTTTTAGATGAAGTCAGGGCGGCACGGGTTGAGCCTGTAATGCTGTGCTGGGAAAAGCCCGGTGGAACTAGCGCCGCGTTTTGCCATCGTCGTTTAGTGGCGCAATGGTTACAGTCAGAGCTAGGTATGGTAGTGCCAGAAGGTCATATAGACAAGAAAGGCCACAGGGTAATCACGCCTAGCTTTGACACGCTATGCCGCATTGAACCCGATGGGACGTTTACCCGGTTAGCCAAGGAAACGGCACAAGGTCAGGGCACGCTTAATTTGTTTTAAATAATTGGACAATAACGATGGTATTGAAATTAACGTTTGATTACGAGACTGCTTCAAAAGATGAAGCCAAAGAGCGAGGAGTAGATGCTAAAAAAATTGATGATGGGTACTGGCTGTATTACGATGTTCCCGGATATCAGGTAAAAGGACCATACTCAAAAGAACCATGGGCCATTCCAGGGCTTACTGAATTTGTTTACTGCAACGAATCCTTAAATGTTGAATTAGCGTTCATTGAGGATAAAACTAGAACCCTAATCCTCTACCATGACTGCGAAGTTCACACTGATAACCCCGTGAGGGTGCCGATCAAGGCTATTCAATCGCAGGAAAAAACTTAAGAGTTTTAGTGAGGTTAAGTCCTCAGACAAGAAAGATCATAAATAAACTTGCAAGCTAATAGGCTTAATGCTAGTATATCTATATAGCCAAATAACAGCTCACCCATTCACAAGGTTTCCCTTATGTCCTGTCACGTCGTCAACTTTGAAACTCTCAATGTCATTGCTAGCTATATGCGATCGGAAGATGTCACAGAGGAAATCTGTCAAGCTACGATCGCTGGGCTTTACAGGGAAAACGTAGAATCCGTAAACCATCGCTACGGAGAAAATGCAGAGATTGAAAAAGCATGGGCGTATGAAACGTCTTTAGAAGTCACTCCTGCTCAGGTCTACGGTTGTATGCGTTATTTAGCCTATCAAATCTCTGATCACAGAAATTATGATTTTTTGCCAGGGTTAGCATTGATTGAAAAGTTAGGGGATCGAATCTTAGCTGATCTAAATTTAACTGACAGCCAAATTCGGCTATTACCCGACTACACTTGCGGGATGTAGTTTTTGTTGCCTCGTTAAATTCAGTCTTAACGAGGCTTTTTAGTAATTCATCACGGAGCTAAAACATGATCTTAACGATCGACGAATGGAAAAGCTTTGCTTCAGAATTCTTAGCAAAGGTAGGCGTGGATGTTCAAGCAGATGATTGGGTTGATATTGAAATTGCTGCACACCATAGCGCAGGACATCAGGGCATTAGCAGAGAGTTTTTGCTGATGGCGGCAAAACTGATTAGGGATGAAAATTTAAAGGAGCTGAATCATGAAAGTTGTTAAATATCTGGACGTCATAGCAGGGAAAGTTAAGCCTAAGACTTTTGGGAATGGTACAGAAGTTCAAACCGTTTCTTGGGATGATGTGCCAGAGCTTTGTTCCCCAACGCCATTTAATAAAATCGGGACAGTTTGCGTTATTGCCCCGCCATCGCTGCCATTTGGCTTTGAAATGAGAACACATCCTAGTTGGCACGATCTACACGCTCGCATCCTGGAAGGCTGGGGAAATGCCAGCTTTGAAGAATTAGATCAGAAGATACTAGATTTAGAGATTTTGTCTGAGATCACAAAAACAGATTGGGTTGGCGATGATTGCCCAATCTATTATGATCGCGAAGATTGGGTAAGATGGTCAAGCAATTTTGACGACGCATGGGGTGATCTTCCAGAGCAGCTTGAGGCGCTGTTTGAGGATGTTGCCCCACACATGCCGCCCTATGCTGGTCGTGCGATATTGCTTGACCACATTGCAGAGAAAGGCTTAGATTGTCAGCCGATCGGTAATCGGGTCATGCCTCCAAGCTTAGTGGATGTTCTTAAGTTAATGCTGGCAAAAGCGGAAGAAGATTCTAATGAATAGCGTTTCAATCCAAAACAAACACGGCGTCAGCATCTCGATCGACACATCAGATCTAGGATTGCTAACGCAGCACAGAAACGGTTATTGGTCCTTCAGAATCAGCAACGATGGTAGGGCCGTCATAAAAGGAACAGGTAAAAACTCTAACCGCCTTGTCAAGTTGCATCGGTTAATCATGGGGGTTTCATCTGGGGATAATGTTAAACACATCAATGGAAATACTCTTGACAACCGCAGGGAGAATCTACGAGTGTGCCTCGATTTAGGCTATCAAAAGAAACTCTCTGGATTTGGACTTTCTAAGTTCAGGGGCGTCGCTAAGAACGGCAAAAACTGGAAGGCTGTTATCAATTACAACAGAGTTGCGATACGTCTTGGGAACTATGATACAGAGCAAGAAGCGGCCCTAGCCTATGACGCTAAGGCAAGACAGCTAGGGTGTGGGGTTCGGTTCTTAAATTTCCCTGATGGAGTAAATAATGCCTTTAACAATTGAACAAAAGCTAAGCAAGTTACACCATGATCCAATCAAGAATAAATACATGGGTCTGATTGATGATTATTACTTTGAGTTATCACATGATGGTGCTGAGTGGGAGTGCAAAGTAACAGCTATTAGTACTTATGCCACTCCCACCAGGTTTCACACATATGAATCAAGCCCAGTAAAAGCTCTTAGCAAGGCTATGAAGATTATAGCCAACGAGGTTCACAGTGCTTAAGCTCCAATCACCCCCAAGTAGCCAACCTGCTATTATCAATCCATCCAAGGAAACCCTCCAGGATTTTCTCACCCGCACAGCCCTAGAATTCAAAGCGTCACAGATGCAACTCCACCCTCAACACTTCCCCGCCACGAACAACGACCCGACTCACGAATTGTTGAAATAGTCGGGTTTTGGCCTCGTCATTTGATAACGCATATTCCCAGTAAAGAGGATCAGAGAAAACGATCGAAAGGTCGTCTCTGATCTTTTCTGTTTTCTGAGTTTTAGAATCCTCAGTAAACTCTAGCTTTTTAATCTGAAGCCTGATTTCTACGATCGCATCAGCAATAATTGGATTTTGCCCCAGTGCCATCAGCCCTGATAATTGGTCCCTAAGTTTACTCAGCTCCGGTGATGCGATCGTAGTGGTCACGACCTCAGTTTTCCTAAACGTCTCTACATCACCCGCAGCACTCACCAATGCCTCCACGATCGCTGCTTCAATACGGTCATTGCGAACGGTGCGGGTTTGACTACACGCCCTGCTCATGGCATTACGGCATTTGTAATAACTACGCCATTCACCCTCCCGATGTTTGGTCCCCTGCGCTCCACATTTCCCCCCGCATTCATCGCAGTAAATTAGCCCTGAGATTGGATATCTTAGCTGGCCCCCATCGATCCATTTTTGGGTATTACTTCGGGTGCGGCTATTTATCTCAATGATGGCCTTGTATCTCAAGTAATCCGAGTCGGTGAGCATCGAGGCTTCGGGATGAGTATCCTGGCGAATATCCCATTGCTCCTGTGGCAAGGTACCAGAAAACGCACGCCGTCCACACTCATCTAATCCCATGAGCTTACGAGTTCCATAGCTTGTGTGACCTCTTAGCACTGGGTTGAACAGCCAATTACGCAAGCCCTTATGAGTCCAGCTAAACTGCGCCCGGTTGCTAGTGCGCGATATTTGCACTGTATCTAAAAACTCTTCATCCTCCAGAATGAAAGAATGACCAGTCCCCTTTGCCCTCGGAACTGCCAGCGGTGCGATGCCGTACTTTTCATGGATAACCTTGATCGCGGAGCTTAGGGCTTGGGTCCGCTCAAAGATTGCGATCGTATCCCTGGCAAGGTCTGCCCGCGATAGCTCAGACTTTGACTCAAGCAGACAGAGGAAAGGGCGATCATCGAAGGCGTACTTGCGATCGCGGGCCACATATCCAAACGGTGGGTTTGAGTTGGCGCGGCTGTTTTTGCGCTTGGAATCATGGCCCCGCTGTGAGCGCGATCGGATTTTACGCACTTCCATTTTTGCCATCACCACGCCTATCCCTGCCACCATCTCACCGCCTTCTGACACAATGTCGATCGCTTCATCAATCCCGTGAAGTGGCACACCATACTGAAGTAATATTTTGGTCAGTCGATCAAAGAGTGCAGGCGATCCAGTGGCACGATCGAGGACCGTTACCGTCACAGATTCGATTTCACCAGCCTTCACCGCTTTTAGCAATGCTTCTACGCCGTCCCGGTTTTCGTCGGTTCTGCTGGCTACATCAGCGTAAATACGAGTGCAGCCCGCATCCCTTAGCCGCTGGATTTGATTGGAGAGTGCCACGGCGAACGATTGTTTTTCAGTGCTTACCCGCGCTAGACCTGCTTTGATTTTTGCCACTGTGGAACCTTGCGATAGTTCACAGATTGTATACCGCCACGGAGGAATCGCCTCCGTGAACTAAACAAAGAACCCGCCGATCGTTGCTGATGGCGGGTTTATTGTGGTCGAAATCGGGTTTTCCGTCGTCCCATGAATTAAATTTATTCAGGCTCTAGCTCGAATGTCCAGACTTCTAACCCCATCTTTTTAGCCGTCTCGCACTCTGCGAAGGATTGCTTACCACCTCCAATACGAATCAGCAGATCGATAGAATCAAGGAATAAACTGGATTCATCGCCCCACTCTGACCCGACAATATGAACCTCATCGCATGGATAGCACTCATAATCTTGTGCCTTAGAACAAGCTATCCCGATCGTCTGCCAACCCCTTCGATCGGCTTCTTGATAAGCCATGTTAGGAATGCCGATCGCTGTAAGTCCTGAGACAATCGCAACCTCATCATCAGAAAGAATGCGATCGAAAGCTTTTTTGATTATTGTGCTAGCTCGCTCAGTGTTGAATTTTTGACCTGAGTACCCAACGATCCCAACTTTAAACATTCTAAACTCCTGAAAAATAAATTATAGCGTTTCTATATGTGCAGATTTATCAGGTGAACTAATGTGATCGCGGTAATCCCCAGAAGGCAATAGCTCTTTAGTGTAATCGGGACATACTTGACCTCTCATATGGGTAGGATTCACCAAGCATAGAATATACGGAGAATTCGCATAATATTCACAACTGCTGCAACGTCGATCGCCTGTGATTCGGATTTTATTCATTGTTTTCCTTTACAAATGCCGTTTCATCAACTTTCAAGTATCCCATCTGAACTAATCCAGAAGATAGCAGCCGATAGAAGTGCGTAGCTGGAGGTTCTTTGTCCATGGCTGGTGAAAGCCCTTCGAGGAAAGCCTTAGAGCAGTTTAAGGTCTTTGAGTCCGCTACTCGTCGGATGTTTGCCGGGTAATTATTAGCAACAAAGGGAAGGCTTATCAAATCTCTAACCGTGTCAGCGATCGTCCACTCTCCCGAATAAGCTTCTGTGCGCTGCTGGAATTCGTGGAGGTGGGCGATCGCGTCTAGCTGTTGCTGCGTTGGTCGGTACCGTAGTTTTATGTCTAGGTTTCTGGTCATGGTTAGTTTAGTGAAACAACATTTCTATGTTGTCCCGCGCTAGGATCTGCATAGGTTTTTGTCCCCTTTTCAGTCATCGTGATCGCGTCGTAAACGGCTATATCGTGCCATCCGTTCCAATTCTCGCGCATTGCGCAGACGTGGATATTACCTGACTTTAGGTAGGCGAAGCCTCGCCCGTAACCCACAAACCTATGACGACCTTCAGTCATTAGACCTTGTTTAAAAGCCTCTTGATAGAGATCTGAGTGACTTAAGGGTTTATCCCAGCCTAGAATGACTGTTCGATTGTTGTGGATTTCTGTGTGGAGTTTCATTTTGATTCCTTTGTTAGTAGTTTTTTGCGTCGTAACAAGTAGGGCTTAGTCTCTGAATTGAGTCGTTTACAGTATCCCTGGATAGGTGTCACTATCTATTAGACGGATCTCATCTTGTATCATCTCGGAAGTATCGCCTTGTTTCCCGACTTGATACGTTAGCCAATACTTTCCGCCATCCGTTGTGCAGAAGTGCCAGTAACAACCTTCTGATGTGAGGATAGCTTGATATGGATCAGCTTCTAAGTTGAGTACAGACTTTGTATTATGAGGATGATAAGTAATATGGTGCTCAAGTTGCTTCCATCTTTTTACCGTCATGTAACGTTGCAAATCTGCTAGTTCTTCAGGAATGTAATTAATCATCTTAAGTTCTCTCTTGTGGTTTACTTGTGGCGCAATACTTGTTACGCCTGATTACTTTTTGAAGGCTTGATCTAGACAGCGGACAGGCTCAAAACATCTTGATTAGGAAGAATCCAAACTAGTACGCCTATCGCTCCGCTACGTTCTTCAGCGGTCGCACCACGTTTTTTAGCGTAGCCATTGAACTGGGTCCAGATGGAATTCATGCCCTTTGCTGTGATGGTCTTGACTACGGTGCTGTTGTTGAGGATGTGGTAGGTCATGGTGTTTAGCTCCTTGTGGTTTGTTTGCTTTCTTCATTCAGTATATCACCTATTCCTAGATAGTGGGGTAAATTACCCCACTGATTTCTGTCTATGGTATTTATCGGGAAAACTCTATGATTAATTGCTTCGGGTTTAAATGTACGGATGTCAGCATTGTGGCTATTCTTACTAGCTGCAATGCTGACGGTGGAAGGGCGATCGGCGCTGTGGCTAGGCTTCATCCGATGGGCGATCGGTTAGGGTGTCGTCGATCGCTTTCTTATGTTTAGTCACTCGCTTTCCTCCCCAGTTTGTCTTTTTGGGTTTGAAGTCATCAGGCAAGGTCCCCGCTATTTTCAGGTTATGGATGAGTAACTGCTCCAGATATTTAGCGATGCTCACGCCTTTTTCATCTGCGGCCTCTGATAGCGCCTGCTGTATTTGCTCGTCGATGCGTGTTGCAAAAGGTTTTTTCACGAGTGCAGTGGTCATTGTGGTTTCTCCTATTAAATGCGATCGCTTACATCATAGCAAGTACTTTGCATCAAGTATATAGACACTTGATAGTTCTTTATCTATGCTAAATAGCTAAATCATAGATAAATACGTCAAGTAAGATGCTAGACAATAGCTAGACATTTGACTTATAGTAGTTGCATGGCCACGAAACAACACCTTCTCAATCGGTACACCCCATGACTTATGTATTGCTGACCTGCGACGACGACGAGAAGACGATCGAATTCCCAACACAGCCCACATTCACGGCGCATCTAGCCCGGATTCGGCAGCTAGAACCCGATCGCCGCTGGGAAATCACAGAGGAATGGAACCGCTAGACATCATCGGGGCGGCAACACTGCCCCACTTAAAACATCCACTTCTTAGGACTTCTCAATGCACGACATTAGCTCCGAATCCATCAGTACAGACATTCTCTATCTGTTTATGCTGAAAGAAATGGTCAATCATCTTCAGACAGTCCTAGACGATATCGATCTAGAGGTTGACCCGACCTTAATACAGGCGGATGACTTAGATCTAATGCCCGAACTGCTAGGCGATCTAAAAAGCACTCTAGGCACGGTCGTACAGATCGCCGCCCGGATGTTCATGACCAGCTCGCAAAATTAAACTTACTGGAGATTCTCATGGACCCACTTATTTCTAAACTTTTCCCAGGTCAACTCGGCAAAAATCTTGTCCCGACTAAATCAAACATCATCACGACTCAGACCGCAGATGGCGTGGAATTGGTCTATCTCAAAGACCGCGACATGACTGGAACCCATATTGCAGGTCTAGCACGACTTTTAAACTGCGACAGTATGACCGTAAGCCGTGCAGCTAAGACCGTAACGGAAAAGGATGTTTTTGACCTTGAAATGCCTACCAGTCAAGGCTTAAGAACCGTAACCTTCATGAACGAGCCTGGAGTGATGCAAGTTCTAAAGGTCTTGAGATCCGGTAGGCACCGTCAATCGACAAAAGATGCTGCTGAGGCTTTGTACGATCGGTTTGCGATGGCTGGGTTCAAGTTATTTGTAATGCTGAAGGTTGCGCCTGACGTATTAGCAGAAAAAATGGCTCCATCGATCGCAGTAGAGACTGACCCTGTGGCCTTTGGCGATCTGTCATGGCAGAAACAAGTCGCAGCAGCAATCGCCTTGGCAAGGATTCCGGGCGCTGTGGATGCTCTGGCAATACTCAAAGGTGATCCGGCGCAAAAAGCAAAGCCTGCAAAGAAAGTCCTCAAACTGAAGCAACCGCACAAAGAAGCGCTCTACATCCCCGGCTGGGCGGCTGTGAAACCTAGAGGCGCATGGACTGACGAGGATGTCATGAATTACGTGCGGCTGAGAAACGAAGTGGAACCGCTCACGTTAGCTGATGCCTATCGTCTATCTCGGACGCTCCAACGGCAAAAGATTGGAGTACATCGCCTAGCCGCTGCCATCCGATCGCTCTAAAACTCAAAAGCTCAATGGTTTACCGAGAAAGAAACCATTGAGCCATAAACCCGCTTAGGTTCCTCAACATGATCGCACGTATTTCCTGCCCGTGAACCGACTCCGCAGCCAATCACGCCAAAGGGCACACCCCCGCCCGGTACTGAGCTATGCTCTGGGACTAATGGGCGAACATTCTGCTAGAACTAATCACTGCTAATCTAAAGCCGCGCGTATTTTTACGCGCGGCTTTTTAGTGCGCACGTAAAACCGCGCGTATCCAATGGCAACAATTAGCGATCGCCCCGATGATTAGGTGAGTCGCTTGCTGCGTATGGGTTTGATTGGCCATATTGGGGCAACATCACTTTTATCGTCAACTCTAGGATTAGTCTCCCAAATAAAGGCACTCAGAACGGATCCGCTCGTTAAAGTGCCTGAATTGGATTGTCCACATCGGGTGATTGCTTGTGGACAATCTGCAAAAGAAGAATAGACTGGTTGCCATCGGATCCGATTGCCTCTAGACTTCTACGCCCAATAATCGATCGGTTTGGATAGGGGCTGTATCCAAAGTCCACAATCCGATACAGCCCTGTGATTAGCTGAAACGCTTGCCTAGTCTGAGATTGAGTGGCCTAATTGAGGCATTATCCACATTATCATCATCTCTAGGATTACACTCCCAAATATCGTCATTCTCAAGTGGCCTAATAACCTTTTTAATCTTTTGGGTAGCGGTAAATTGGAGGTAGGGGGTGGTGACAAAGAGGATAATTGGTAATAAATAATTGATTTTAAATATATATATTATATAGAACCTATATATAGTAAGGGTTTTGAACATTAGACCTACTATTGGACCCTGTATCCAAGACGTATATCAGATGTTGCCATTGGATACAGCATTTATCAAAAGGCTCCCAATCTACACTCTCTCAAAAACGGTAAATACTCCTCAGCAGTGATGATTATGGGTGATTGAATCGGATCGCCTTTTCAAATCCTGCTGACAATGAAGATTCAAAGTTTTCCCACTAAAAGACCCGATTGAGTAGCCACAATGCTAAAATATATATAGATAGATTTAGTTAGGCAAACCCCTCAATGACTTACTCCCTCGACTATTCCAGAAAAACCAGCACAGAAAATCCGACCGAACTTAGAATCTGGAACCTAGCAGCGCAGCAGGCATCTAACGGAGAGCCGTTTAGTTTTGCTATGGCTGGCATATCGCCCGCTAATAGCTGCCATGTCGTCAACGCTTATAAAGTGGTGGCAAAAGCGGTTGCGGCTGGTTTACTCGTCACTGAAGACGATATTGAAAATCATTGCTACAACGCGGGCGTTAAAAGCAAATCTTTAGAAATCACGCTAGAGGCTGTCGGATATTGGCTTCACGACTCGGCAGAAGCGTATTGGAAGCAAGGCCGCCGCGAGGCACAAGCAGACCTTGCAGTCGCCCCTGAATACACCGCATTCGACCGCATTCGCGCTCGGGTTCTCATGACCGTTGAAAATCTTGGGTTTCGTGATGTTTCGATCCGCTGTGATCAGTTCGATCGGATTTACACCGTGGCAGCATTTGACGAAACTAAAAAACGCCGGGTACCGATTGCGCGGGGCGTGATGCTAGACGACATCCTGATAATGATCGATGCGTGGGCTATTGAAACCGTGTCACACCGGGAAATGAGCCGATCGCTTCGGGTGTTAAATGGTTTTGAAAAGCAGGTGGCAGCATGAGGGGATTACTTAAGGCGTATTTGCCACGCAATACAGCGTTCAACGTAAGAATTGAGGATCGATATGTCCATGGACCCGAGCGGTTAGGGATGACGATCGCTTATGGCCAAATGCCTAATGAGGCACTAGCACTAGTGGGCCTAACAATTCAGATCAAGGCGAAAAAGATTATCTGTGGGGAAATGACATCTTTTTCAATTTGTGGGCTAATAGAATCCGAAATGTCGGCTCAAATTTACAGCATCAGAAGTCAATTGCCAATTCAGCCAAAGCCTTTGCATATAACCTTAGGTTGGGTTGAAGGAGCTTGCCCTGCGCTGGCTGGTCATGAATGCGCTACGTTTTGGCGTGATGTGAAGGCGGAAGTTTTTGCTCCTGCTGACTACTATCAGAAAACCTGGACAGCCACGATCGAATTCCAAAATTTTGAGGAAATGTAATGGCTTATCTAGGTTCCAAACGAAAACACGTTGAAATACTGAGGGCCGCCAACCTTCCATCTACACCGATCGTTGTTGATGGGTTTTTCGGTGGCGGTGGATTAGCGCAGGCATATCAGAAAGCCTATCCAACAGTCAGGAAAGCGTTGATCGCAGGTGAAAGCTTTGAACCTCTTAGACGGCTGTATGAATCAGACAATGATCTAGAGGCACTAGGTAAAATGGTCCTGACATCATTTTCCCAGATTGGCATTAGTGAAACGTGGGACCAATTCCGTGACGCATTGCAAGGATTGCCTTCATTCTGGGAACCTGATGAAGCTTTTCTAGTCCTCAACAATCTCAGTATTGGCAACAGCATGAGACACGGTAAAGGGCGGCACAATGTCAAACCATGCAAGAAAAAGATTGTTGACCTAGAAAAGCGCCGTCGTTTGATTGATCCGATATCAGTTCGCCCGGACGTTGTTTATGATTGCTGGCATAAAGCGATCGCAAGTGCTGGCGGTCAGGATGCGACGTTCTTAGGCGATCCTCCATATCAAAAATGCGCCCATACTTATCCTGACCAAGACTGGAAACCATGCGCTGTGCCACCCGTAGAAATGGCCATGAGTCGAAACTATGGATGTATCGGAGTTTTCAACAATTTCTCTGAGGATTTGCATTCAGAGTTCCAAGCTGTAGCGCTCCAACATGGCTACAGCGTCCAGGCAAAACCGACGCACTGGGAAACCTGTTTTAAACCCGGTGCCAAGCCAAAAGGTGAGGAATGGTTCTGGGTGTTTCTGCCCTAGGCGTCAAGATATACTGATCTTTTGTGGAGGTGGAGGCAATCATGGAAATCAAAGACTATTGCACATTATTTCTAGCCGATCGAATGAAAGACAGCACAGGCTTTATCCTTGGCAAACGCCCCTCAAGCTCTCGCTGGATTGACCATGAATACCTAGTGGCACACGAATATGATATTGAATGGCGCGGGGCTGTAAGACTTTCTCAAAACCAATCAACTGATATACCGCTAGCGCAACCCCATCCAATAAACGTCAATTGGGAAGATATGCCTGAGTCATTTACCCGCCCTGAATTCGCAGACTCCGATCGCAGTTGCGGATGGATCTACTGCGGTCCTTCCTACGGATCGCCTTTGTGAGCTTGGGTGTTCCTACCCTAGCCTCTGAATAGCCACAATGCTAATATATTTATAGATACTAATAAAGGAGGGAAACCCAATGACCATCAATGAAGACGAGTACAAAGGTTCAGGCCGAGTCACCGCTTAGGTTTCGTGAACAAAATAGACAAGCGGGAAATCGCTAAATGAGGGACGATAGCCATAGTGTTATGTCCCTATTTTTATGCTTATCGAAAATAAAGATTGGCGCTGGAATGAAAAGCACGCGATCGAAGTGTGGCGGTCGGGTGCTTGGTTTACCACGGCTCAGATTGCTTGGAAAGACCCTGCCGCTAACTTTGCATCTACGATCGAGAATAGGTTCAGGCGGGCGATCGGTGGCGATCCTAAATACGCAAAATACTCAGTAGACGATCTGATTTATCTAAAGGCAAAAGGCCGGAAGAATTTGATCGTAAATCGGATCACGCGATGCCCAAAGACTGCCGCGCTTCTCCATTTCTGGGCGGGGGCTTTTGAATATTTTCCCTTTAAATTGTGGCTCGTGGCGGTGAAAGAAACGACCTGCGACAAAAAACTCTACGCGAAAGGGCTATGTAAATATTGTCATCAAATCATAGAAGGCCATGGCACCGCCGTCTTGAGTGACGAAGCAAAAGCGGCTATCAATGAGCGCGAGTCTTCACCGGAACGAAAACGATCGAAGACCCTGACCGCCCGCCGCCGACTTCTAATCCCAATACTGCTAGACCTCCAAACTGAGCCGCTGTCAATGCTTGCTGTGAAGATGATTATCCAGCATCGCTACGACGACCTAGAGGGCGCTGAGCTGGGTAAGTTCGTGAAACTAGCTTACGCAGCCTATGAGGGGCGATGGTTAGAACTGAGGGTCGATGATGGGGACGCCGTGCGTGAATTATTCCGAATCAAAAAGGAAAAGGTAAACACCGCAGAATTAGACCGGATCCGATCGGCCCTTGATGCCATGGTCAAAAGTGGGAAGACGTTGGTAAAGAAATAGTATGAGGATATTTAACTAAGGGTTGTAGTTCAAGTAGGCTTAATGCTAGTATATTTATAGATGGTAATTAAGGTATTAACACACTATGAAATACGCTGAATACATGCTTTACATCAATCACGCTGAATTAGACGAAACTATTTACAAAGCCTTGCTTAATGATGGAATTGCTGCTAATCAATTAAGGCTGAATGCCATCCTTGATGCTTTTATGAGCCTCAATGTGCCAGAAAATTACAGCGGAGATGTTGACGATATTTATAAAGATGGTCTTTTAGATATTCAGAATGGGCACCATTCAGCAGACATTCTAGACTATGCTCCTTTAATATGGGCGATGCCTGAATCTCTCTCAGATGCCGTCTTTCATGTATTAGAGCAACTTGTCGAAACTGACCCACCAAGCCTAATGCCTCGAAGATTGTAAAGACGGACGTAAACCACTGGAGCAAAGACGATGACCACTGAAACGATTGATTTAAATTCACTGCTAGCGGATGCAAAATATGGGCAGCAAGGTTTAGACAAATGGAGAAAAACTTCGGGATACAAACGACTGCCTGAAGGTGAAATCCTGTATCGATCAGTGCAAGATCTATGGACATTGTTTCATAGAGCAATGATGGAAACGGTACCTGTCGAAATTACTCTGGCTAATGATGAAATTCAGCAAGCTAGAACGATAGGGGCACTTACCGAAGATTTCCTGATGTATTACAGCGAGTCTTCTAACAGTAAAAGCACGAACGAAGGCGTTAATTTACATTTCATTACATCAATTGAAAGAATCGATCGATCAGTTGCGGATCCCCAGCAGATCGATCGAGATTGGACTAAATTTGACATCAATGAATTTGATGATCTGAGCAGTCAAGAAGCAGAAGCTTTTTCAGCGTGGCAAGACGGTATCTTAATTCGATTGATGGAACTTGTAAAAACACTGGAGCAAAGACAATGACCACTGAAACGATCGCCCCCCGCTCTGACGAAATATCTTACGAAGCTTTCTGCAAAGCAGCAGCCTTGGCAGAAACGGATTCGCGCATTGGACGATCACTAGATACTGAGGGGCTTGATCTGTTGACACT
>ENA-OBLH01000087-OBLH01000087.1-metagenomes-genome-assembly--contig:-NODE-87-length-31572-cov-6.32909_pt1 | contig 31572 bp, 29 predicted proteins | sample MGYA00153382_OBLH01 | MGnify analysis MGYA00153382
GTCTCCGACAAAGCCTGGATGGCAGAAATCACGGACGACGACACCGATCTGTCGCGCGACGGCCGTGTCATGGAAGTGCTGAGCGAGCACCTTTGCCAGGGCTGGCTGGAGGGCTATCTGCTGACCGGGCGGCACGGCTTTTTCTCGTGCTACGAAGCGTTCATCCAGATCGTCGATTCGATGGTCAACCAGCACGCGAAATGGCTGCGGAAAAGCAGCCAGATCGCGTGGCGCAAGCCGATCGCCTCGCTCAATTACCTGCTGACCTCGCATGTGTGGCGACAGGACCATAACGGTTTGTCGCATCAGGATCCGGGCTTTCTCGATCATGTGGCTAACAAGACGTCCGACGTCGCGCGCATCTATCTGCCGCCCGATGCCAATTGCCTGTTGTCGGTTGCCGACCATTGCCTTCGCAGCCGTGGCTACATCAACGTCATCGTCGCCGGAAAGCAGAGCGAGTGGCAGTGGCTGGATATCGAAGCTGCAGCGGCGCATTGTGCGGCGGGTGCGGGCATCTGGTTATGGGCCGGTGACGATGCCGAACCCGATGTGGTCATGGCCTGTGCCGGGGACGTACCAACGCTCGAAACGCTGGCGGCTGTTTCGCTTTTACGCAGCTATGTGCCCGATATCCGAATTCGCATGGTCAACGTCGTCGACCTTTTGGCACTACAGCCGCCGACCGAGCATCCGCACGGCCTGAGCGATCACGATTTCGATGCCCTGTTCACCACCGATCGCCCGGTCATCTTTGCCTTCCACGGTTACCCGGCACTGGTCCACAAATTGACGTACCGTCGGCATAATCACGGCAATATTCATGTGCGTGGGTTCAAGGGCGAAGGCACGACCACGACGCCGTTCGATATGGCGGTCCTCAACAATCTCGATCGCTACCAGCTCGCGCTCGACGCCATCCAGCGCATCCCGCGTTACACCGACCATATCGACGCGGAAACGGCGCGCTATTGGACGACAATGCAGCGTCACAAGGCGTATATCGCCGAACACGGCGACGACATGCCCGAGGTCCGCGACTGGCAATGGACGAACTGATCGTCCTCGCGCTGAATAGCGGTTCGTCATCGCTGAAATTCGGGCTTTTCCGATGGCGTGCCGACCGCATTGAGCCGCTGCTGCGGAGCGATACGTTGCCGCCCGAGATCGACCTTGCGACGATCCAGCGTGTCATCGTCGAGCGTCAACTTCCCGCCCCGCACGCTGTAGGCCACCGGATCGTTCATGGAGGACCGCAGCACCGAAATCATTTCGTGATCGACGACGAAACTTTGGGCCAGATCGTACAGGGCAAAGACCTCGCCCCCCTCCACACTGTCGAGACACTCAAGATTATCGCCGCCGCGCGTGCGGCCTTTCCAGATATCCCGCATGTCGCGTGCCTCGACACAGCGTTCCATTCGACGCTCACCAGACAAGCGCGAACGCTGCCGATCGACGCAGGATTGAGTGGCGGCATCGAACGATCGGGATTTCACGGGCTGTCGTGTGCATCGATCGTACGTCAGCTCGGCGCAGAACTTCCTGATCGCCTGATCGTTGCCCATCTCGGTAGCGGCGCGAGCGTGACGGCGATCCAGCATGGCCGCTCGGTCGATACTAGCATGGGCGTGACGCCGACGGGGGGCATGATGATGGCGACGCGCAGCGGTGATCTCGACCCCGGGGCACTCCTGTTCCTGATGCGCGAGCGCGGCTTCGGCGCGGCCGAGATTCAGGATCTGGTCGAACATAGATCAGGTTTGCTCGGCGTGTCCGGTATCAGCGGCGACCTTCGCGAGCTTCATGCTGTCGCGGCTTCGCAACCGAGCGCGCGGCTGGCGATCACCATGTTCGCCGTCTCCGCCGCAAAGCAGATTGCGGCGATGATGGTCTCGCTCGGCGGGGTCGATGCGCTCGTTTTCACGGGCGGCGTAGGCGAGAACGATGCAGTGATACGCAGGACTGTCGTCGGGAACTTGGCCTGGTCCGGGTTAGCGGTCGATCCGAAGCTGAACGACAACGAGGCCGGTCGCATCGATGCTGCGGGTTCCACTGCCAGAATATATGTCCTGCCTTCGAGCGAGCAGGAAGAGATCGCGCATATTGTCGCTGCTCTGGTGCCCGGCTACCGATGCTGTCCTTTCGGTCGGTAGCCAGGCGTTCATCAGCTAAGCAACGATAAGATCGTTCTCTACCGAAGTTGCTCCGCGCGCAGCCCAAGCGGTCGAGCCGGCAGTGCGCCGCTCCTGCCAAGAGCCGACCGTCCCGGTTAGCTTGATACGTCCGCCCTCGGCAGAGACGTGGACATTTTCGGGCTGGAAGAAAATCGAACGGTGTAGCGCATCCTGAATGTCGTCGCGCAGGTTCACAGTATCGACGTGCGGCTTGATCGAAATATTGTTCGAAACGCCGAGCACACCCATCAGATTGCGGACTTCACGTTCGGCGGCTTCCTTCTGGAAATGCCAATCGACCTCTCCGGTGAGCGTCAGCCAGCCCTTTTCGACCTTGACCTTGACCGCATTGCGCGGCGTGCCGGTGTCCCATGCAAGGCGATCGACCGCTGCGGTCGCGATGTCGGCATCGTCTCGCTTGATCTCGAAAGGCAGCCTGACTTCGATTTCCTCGGCAATCGCCTTGACGCCCTTCACGCGCCCGGTCGCCATTTCGGCAGCATGTTTCTGCCCGTAACTCTCGACGTGACCGGTCAACGTGACCGTGCCGTGGTCGGCGGTGACGCCGATGTGAGCGGCGGTGATGCTGGGTTCCCAGCTGAGTTCGGCCAGCACGGCTTTCTGTAGCTTATCGTCATGTGACATAGTGCGTCTCCGGTTTGAGGGGCGTTTGGAGACACTGCGCCGATCGACCGTGGCAAACAGCGCGGAAAACTACCTAGCTGTGCGCGTGTTACCGATTGGACGCGCTGGTACGTTCGCAAACGACGACGGATCGGCTCGCGCTCAGCGCCGCTGTCGGGACTTTCGCTCAGGAACTCTACTTATCGTCAGCGGATGAGCCGCAGTGCCATTGATGGGTCAGCTCAATCATGAGGTTGATCATGCCCGTTTCGTCGAACCCGTCCACACAGTCTGCCAAGACGATCCGCGTGTGGGATTTGCCCGTGCGGCTGTTCCACTGGCTGCTGGTCGCAACGATCCTGTTCGCATTCCTGTCGGCCGAGGAAAAAAGTCCACTGTCGGCGTGGCATATTCCGTCAGGTTGGGTCGCCGCCATGTTGATCGCGTTTCGCGTCCTGTGGGGCTTTATCGGCGGCGAGCACGCCCGTTTTGCTGACTTTCTGAAGCCCGGCGAGATTGCCCATCATTTGCGGAGTCTGTTCTGCCGCCGCCCCGAGCGGTCGATCGGCCACAACGCGCTGGGTGGGGTCGCCATCGTTGCGTTGCTCGGCACCATCGGCGGCATCGTCTGGTCCGGCGTCACGATCAACGGCACCGGCGGCGAAGACCTGCACGAGACGCTGGCAAACATATTGCTCGGTTTGATCGCGCTCCACGTCGTCGCGGTCATTGCCACGTCGCTCCTGACGAAAGACAATCTGATCGGCGCGTTCGTGACAGGCAACAAACGCGCCGACCGCCACCTGGGGGTGTCCGACGCACAGTCGCCCGCTTCACTGGCAACCCCCATTGCGGTCATTGCGATCGGTGCTGCCGCCTATGGTGCAACGGTCATCGATCCGGGCGCCTTTCGTCCGGGCGCACATGTCGAATCGGGCGACATCGGCGGCGACGAAACCGGGACGGGTGAGCCCCACATTGACTAGGTTGCACCTCCATTCCGAGCGCCATCTCGTGTCACGAGTTGGCTGGTTGCGCGCCGCCGTGCTCGGAGCGAATGACGGAATCGTCTCGACCGCTAGTCTCATTATCGGAGTTGCGGCAGCAGCCTCGAAACCAAGCGAAATCGTTGTTTCGGGCGCAGCAGGCCTGGTTGCAGGCGCGATGTCGATGGCGGCAGGCGAATATGTGTCGGTCAGTTCGCAGTCCGATACCGAACATGCCGATCTCGCCCGCGAGAAAGACGAGTTGACGAGCGACGTCGATGCCGAGATCGATGAGCTTACTCAGATTTATGTTATCCGTGGTGTCGACTTATCGACGGCGTCGGTGGTTGCGCGTCAGCTCATGGCCAAGGACGCGCTTGCAGCGCACGCGCGTGAAGAGCTTGGTATTTCGGAATTGACGACCGCGCGGCCAGTCCAAGCGGCTTTTACGTCGGCGGCGACGTTTACCGCCGGTGCCGCTTTGCCACTGGCAATCGTGATCATCGTACCCGGCGCATGGCTGATAACGGCGGTAGCGATTGCGTCGCTCGCGTTCTTGGCGCTGCTTGGCGCAGTCGGCGCGCGCGCGGGCGGCGCACCGGTTTGGGCCGCAACGCTGCGCGTCACCTTCTGGGGCGCTTTGGCGATGGCTCTCACGGCCGGCATCGGACGGTTGGTCGGAACGGCAGTATGAAGCTGACTTACCTGACGCCCGTTGCGACGACGGCGCGCGCGATGGCGACATGACCGCTCCATTCACGATTGCCGAATTCCTCGGCGTCTTCGTCGCCTACAACGCTGCAATATGGCCTGCACAGATCGCGGCCTATGTGCTCGGGGCGGTCGCTGTTGCGGCACTGTGGTTGAAGCTACCCAGGCTCATCCTAGCGATCCTCGCTCTCATGTGGCTGGGGACCGGCATCGGCTATCATTACCTGTTCTTTGCCTCCATCAATCCAGCGGCACCGCTCTTTGCCGGATTCTTCGTGCTGCAGGCCGTGCTGTTCGCAGCATGTGCTGTTGCACCGCGCAAGCTGTCGTTCTGCATCGGGCGCGACTTACGGACGGGAGCCGGTCTCGCGTCGATCTTTTATGCGATGATCATCTATCCCGCGCTGGGGTTCTGGGCGGGGCATGGATTCATGGCTGGACCGATGTTTGGCGTTGCGCCTTGCCCGACCACCATCTTTACGATCGGCATGCTGCTGCTCGCACGCGACCGCGCGGTGTTCTGGCTGTCGGTCGTTCCAATCTTGTGGTCGATTATTGGCCTTGCAGCGGCATTGCAGCTCGGCATGTTCGAGGACTTTGCCCTGCCGGTCGCGGGCCTTCTGCTGCTGCTGGTTCTCGCGCGCGCTCGCCCACCCAAGAAGGAGCTGCATTCGTTAGGGCAGTTTCCATGACTGCACGCACCACCAACCAGTCGACGCACAGCTGCGCGGACCCAAGCAATCGCTTGGAACTTTCCCGCGCCAGCTCAATGCCAGCCATTATCGCCTTCTTTGTTCTGGCCATTGTCTGGACTTGGGGTCTCTGGGCGATAACTTCCACGGGGCGGCTGGCAACCAGTGTAAGCACGGCGCTCTTCCTCGCTTCGGCGTTCGGCCCGAGTGTTGCCGCCATCGTCGTAACACTGGTTTTCGGCGGTGGTTGTTCCTTGCGCGATTGGCTTGGCCGATGCTTGAACTGGCGCATCGGTTGGCGCTGGTATGCGCTCGTCCTGCTAGCGCCGCCGATAGTCATGCTCGTCGCGCTGATCGTTCACGCTGCTTTTGGCGGCGTCATTCCGCCTTCGCCTGTGGCTGGCCATGTCTTCATCGCCATCGCGCAGATTCCGCTCATTGCCTTCTTCGGCGGGCCGTTGGGCGAAGAGTTCGGTTGGCGCGGCTACGCGCTCCCCGTGCTGACCGCGCGGATCGGCTGGCGAAAAGCGAGTTTTGTCATCGGCACAGTCTGGGGACTGTGGCATGTGCCGCTGTTTTATATGGCGAACACCGCACAGGCCGAAATACCGATGGCGCTGTTCCTCGCCAGTACCGTTGCCCTGTCGGTAGCCTTTGCGCGGCTGTCGGTGAACACAGGCTTCAGCGTCGTCCCCGCGATCCTGCTGCACAGTGCGATAAACTGGTGGTCGATGGTGCTCCCCGTGATGCCAAGGGGCGGCAGCGCGCAGATTTATTCGCTGGTCATGGCGCTTGTGATCGCAATCGGGCTGGCGGCGTTGCTGATGCCAGAATCAGGAAAGCGTCTGCCATGCTGATCCTCTATTTTCTCCAGACAATCCTGCCGATTGTTCTTATCGTCTGGCTGGCCCTTGCTCCGCCGCGGAGCAGCGTTGGCTTCTGGGTTCAGGCAATTGCGATCGGTTTGACGCTGCTGGCACTAAGCTATGTCGGTATCTGGACCTTCCCGCCGTGGTGGGCGGTCTATGCTTTCGGCGCGTTCTTGGTTGGGGCAGCAGGGGTAGGGTTGGCGCGGCGGCGTGTTTCAACGCGTTGGCCGCAAGGGATAATCGCTTGGATGGGGCTTGTCGGTTTTGCCGCGTTGGGGACGTATGCGGTTGACAAAATCCGCATCGCTTACGCTGCCGAAAATGTGCCAGCGGAGCACACCGTTGATCTGGCTTCACCGCTCGGTGCCGGTACCTATCTCGTTGCCAATGGTGGAGCCGCACCTTCGGTCAACGCCCATGCGACATTGCTCGATCAATCGGTCGCTGCTCACCGACAATATTGGGGCACGGCGCACCGCGTCGATCTTGTCGCGCTCGATCGCTGGGGTTTGCGCGCCGATGGCGTGATGCCCGCCGATCCGCGCCGCTATATCATCTTCGGCATGCCGGTCATCGCGCCGTGCGCCGGGGAGGTCATCGTTGCCGTCGATGGCCTGCCCGACATGCCGGTTCCAAAAGTCGATAGAACTCATCTAGCCGGCAACCACGTCATCTTGCGCTGTACGAAAGCCGATATCCTTCTCGGCCATTTTCGAAAAGGTTCGCTGCGCGTGCGCGTCGGCCAGCAGTTGAAAGTCGGCGACCCTATCGCCCAGGTGGGAAATACCGGGAACACAAGCGAACCGCATTTGCATATCAACGCGCAAAGGCCCGGAACACCCGGCGCGTCATTCTCCGGCGCGCCGATTCCCATCCGGATCGAGGGTCGCTATCTCGCGCGCAACCATCGTTTCGTCGTTGACGCGCGGGGCACGCGGCCATGACGGGCCAATCGTGGTTACGACGACATCGCGTGTTGGCCTGCGCCTTCATCGTGCTTGGCCTCACCGCGATGATCATATGGTGGCGCTTCACATCCGATATCTCTGACGCCAATGCGCGCGTCGCGCGTGGAAGTGTCTTGGTGCAAACCCGCTGCGGCCTGATTGAGTATCAAGAGGCTGGCGCGGGAGTTCCGCTGCTGTCGGTTCATGGAAGCGGGGGCGGCTATGACCAAGGCATGGCCTTTGCCCATCCGCTCACGCGGCAGGGTATTCGGGTCATCGCAATGTCGCGCTTCGGCTATTTGCGGACGCCAATGCCCGCGAACGCGTCGGCAGCGGCGCAGGCCGACGCACATGTCTGCCTGCTCGATGCGCTCGGAATTGCCAAAGCTGCCGTCTTGGGCGGGTCAGCGGGCGCACCGTCGGCGCTAGAAATGGCGATCCGTCATCCCGGTCGGACGCGCGCCCTCATCCTGCTCGTGCCGCTTGCCTACAAACCACCGACACAAGCGGCATCGGCTCCAGCGATGCCGTCGTGGGTCGAAACTGCGATGATGTCAGTGATCGGGTCCGATTTTCTCTTCTGGTCGGCGCTGCATGTGGCACGCGACCCGATGATCGGCTCGGTTCTGGCGACGCCCCCCGACATCGTCGCGAGCGCGAACCCGGCCGAGCAGGCGCGGGTCAATGCAATGCTCGACAATATCCTGCCGGTCTCCGCCCGTGCCGCAGGGCTGCGGAGCGACACCGCCGCAAGCAAGCACCTGACGCTGGCCGCCTTGGGGTCGGTCCGCGCGCCGACGCTGGTCATCAGTGCGCGCGACGACCGATATGGGACGTATGCCAGCGCCGAATACACTGCCGCTCACATCGCCAATTCCAGATTCATCGGTTTCGCGCAGGGCGGACACATATGGGTCGGGCACGATGACGAAGTGATAAGCGCAATCGCGGAACTACTCGTTCCAAACCGCTGAACGAATGAGCAAATGACAGACCTATCCCGTGTCATTGATGGGTCCACACCTGAGCCGGACGCGGTGGGAGCGTCAGCTTCGCACTATTTTGCGCTGGCGCTCGTGTTTTCGCTGCCGTTCTACGCGCTGGGAGCCACCGGCGGTCGATTGCCGGGCCTGTCGAGCTTGCCATCGAGTGCGCTAATGACGTTCGTTCCGATGACTGTCGCACTGATCCTTGTTTACCGGAAGCACGGTATTGCCAGCGTTATAGAACTGCTCAAGCGAGTCCTGGAGCTGCGCGGCCTTCGTCATCCGGGCTGGTTGCTTGCCGCGCTGTTGTTCATGCCGATTGTCTGCCTTCTGGAATTTGGCGCCCTTCGCGTTACCGGAAACGCGATGCCGCTGCCAGACATCGTGCCAAGCTACGCCGTGTTCCTTTTCGTGGCCTTTTTTATCGGTGCCATCGGGGAAGAACTCGGATGGCAAGGCTACGCTTACCCTGCGCTCCGCCGCCGCCAAGGCGTATTGCAATCGGCAACGGTGCTCGGCACCGTCTGGGCGCTGTGGCATGTGATCCCGTTCGCCCAGCTGGGTCGCACCCCTGAGTGGATCCTCTGGCACAGCCTGAGTGCAGTCGCGTTGCGGATCATCATCGTTTGGCTTTGCGAAAATACTGGCATGAGCATTTTGGTCGCAGTGGTCTTTCACACCATGATCAATCTCTCGTGGACCTTGTTTCCAATCGCCGGGTCATATTACGACCCGTTCGTCACTTTTGTTATCCTCTCGCTGGCCGTCGGCTTGATTATTGCCCTTTGGCGGCCCCCTGGCGGGCATGCGCTATCTATCATACAGAACAATTTTAAGGAGCAGCACGCGAAAGATTAGGGCACGAGCGGCCATGCTTCCAACGTACCCCGCGCCGATGATCGCGATATGATCGTGGTCTTGATGCGGCATCATATCCTTCGAGCGATCATGGCGAAAGTCGCGGCGAAAGCCGCAGTGATCCAAAGCCCTGCAAGGCCAATCCAGTAGTGGGTCGCGGCCCCGGCAACGGCACCGACAACAAGCCCGGCCCAAAGAAGAATATATGGTGCCCAGGCAAAGCGGTCCCCGCCCAAAAGCGCAGCTGCCGCTCGTTGCCCGAACTTAACCAGCGCGCCGGTCATATAGGTCAGGCCGATGTGGACGTCGTCGCCCTGTTCGAACACGGAATTCTCCGCGCCCATTGCCAGAACCATTGCGACGACGGCGATCGGTGTCGCGTCGATTGCCGAGCAAGTCGCTGCGGCAGCCAGCAACGCTGCGACGAGCATCAGCACCACAGGGCGGCGATGCGGTCCTGCAACCCTGCCGGTTAGCGACCCTGCAATGACGCCGACCACAAACATCGCAATCAGCCCGCCCGCGATTGTGGCATCGCGCGAACGCTCCATCAGCCCGACGCCGAGCCGCGTCGAATTGCCGCTCATGAACGACACGAAAAAGCCGCCGAGTTCGATGAAGCCGATCGCGTCGACATAGCCTGCGAGAGCGGACAGCCCGATCGCCAGCGCCTGAACACGCTTGTCATAGCGGGTCACGCCGAAGCGACTGCAGGGATGCTCGGACGTTGCTCGGTGCTGTCGAGGATCGCGCGCTTTGCGAATGGCTTCAACAGTTCAAGGACAATGAACAATATGACACCGCCAGCTAGCGCGATGCCGAAATCCGTCGGCCGAAGGTGCCCGAAGCGCAGCAGGGTCTGGATTTGCGGCACGAACGCAATGAGCGCCGAGATTGCGAGGACAGCGACGAACACATAACGAAGCGCTGCATTGCCGCGATCGAGCGCTTTCAACAGCGACGTGCTGAACGAACGATTGACGAGGATCAACGCCAGGATCGAAGCGATCAGGCCGAAGAAGGTCAGTGCACGCACTTCGACTGGGGGCATGCCTTGATACGTCGCGACCAAGAACGCCGTTGCAAGTAGCGCGAACGCGACGCCGCCTTGTAAAACGCTCCAGGCGATCATCCGCCACGAGAAAAGCGGCTCGGTCGGCGGGCGTGGGCGGCGCTTCATGATGTCGGCTTCCTTGCGCTCGGCTTCGAAGACAAGCGCACACACCGGATCGATTACCATTTCGAGCAGCGCGATGTGGATCGGGCCGAACAGGATCGGCAAGCCCAGCACGAGCGGCAACAGTGCAAGCCCTGCGATGGGGACATGGACCGCAAAAATGAACGCCATCGCCTTGCGGATGTTGTCATAGATGCGCCGCCCGAGCGCAATCGCCGTAACGATCGACCCGAAATCATCGTCGAGCAAAACAATGGCCGATGCCTCGCGCGCAACATCGGTGCCGCGCTTGCCCATCGCAATGCCGATGTGCGCCGATTTGAGAGAGGGCGCATCGTTGACGCCATCGCCGGTCATCGCGACGATCTCGCCATCGACCTTGAAGGCCTCGACGATCCGCAGCTTTTGTTCGGGCATGATCCGGGCGAACACAGTGACGGTCTTCAGACGTTCGGCAAGCTGGGCATCGTCGAGCGCGGCGAGGTCTTCGCCGGTTAAAACATCGCCCTCGGCAATACCCGCCTGCGACGCGATGGCGCGGGCGGTGGCCGCATAATCGCCGGTGATCATTACGACGCGGATGCCCGCCGACCGGCATTCGGCAACGGCTGCCTTTACACTTGGGCGCAGCGGATCGGCTAGGCCGATGAGGCCGACGAGCGAAAAGGCGAAGTCGCGCGGCGTCTCGGGCCAGTTGTCGTCCGCAGTTTCGGCACGGGCAACACCGAGCACGCGAATGCCGCGCGCTGCCATTGCATCTACGGCGGCCATCATCGTTTCGCGTTCTGCGGGTGCCAGTCGGCAAAGTTCGGCAATCGCTTCGGGCGCGCCCTTGGCTGCTACAGTAAACGCATTGTCCTCTTCCCAGACGTTCGTGATCGCCAGCAAATCGGGCCGCAGGCCGTAGCTTTTCGCCAGCACTCCGCTCGACGAACGGTCGGGCTTCCCCGCCGCATGGATCGCGACTTCCATTGGATCGACCGGCTCGACCGCGCTAGCGAGAATGCTCGTTTCGATGACGTCCGCCTCCGTCGTCGCGCTCGAAGCAACCCAGCACCCGGCGACGGCCATGCGATTTTCGGTCAGCGTGCCAGTCTTGTCGGTGCAAAGGACCGTCGCTGAGCCGAGCGTCTCGATTGCTGCGGCACGGCGAGTCAACACACCGGCCTGCCCGATGCGCCATGCGCCCATTGCGAGGAAAATCGTCAGCACAACCGGGAACTCTTCGGGGAGCATGGCCATCCCGATGGCGATTCCTGCCAGCACCGCATCGATCCAGCCGCCGCGCAGGAACCCGTAGAGAAGCACGACGAGTCCGGCGACGACCCCACCGCCAATGGCGCACATCCGCACAATCCGCGCCGTTTCCGTACGCAGACGCGGAGCTTCGCTATCGAGGGCGGCAAGCAATCGCCCGATCTTGCCGATCTCGCTGGACGCGCCGGTCGCGATAACGAGCGCCATCCCGCTCCCGCGCGCGACGAGCGATCCCGAGTAGATGAAGGGCTGATCGTCGCCGCCGGGGCGATGGTCACCCGTCGCTTCATCCTCAAGCTTGGCAATCTTGCTGACTGGAAGCGACTCTCCCGTGAGCAATGACTCATCGGCTTGCAGGTCGCTGGCTTCGGTCAGAACAGCATCGGCGGCGATGCGGTCGCCTTGCTCGATGACCAGCATGTCGCCGCGCACGACCTCTCGCCCGGCAATCCGGACGCGCGCGCCATCCCGGATGACGAGGGCACGCGGGGCCGAAAGGTCGCGCAGCGCTTCGAGAACGTGTTCGGTCCGCGTTTCCTGAATTACGGTAACCGCGACCGAGAATGTCGCAAAGCCCAAGAGGATGAGCGCCTCGGCCAGATCACCGAGCAACAGATAAGCGATGCCACCGACCAGCAGCAGCGCGAGCATCGGCTCGCGCACTACCTCGCCCACGATCCGCAACGCAGAGCGACGACCCGCCTTGGGCAGTTCGTTTAGCCCCTCGGTCGCGAGACGTGCCGATGCCTCGGCTGATGATAATCCCACCGTCATTTCGGCAGCCGCGCAACGACGGTCACGAAGAACGCAGTAGACCAGCCAAGCAGTAGGACGCCGTTGATCCCCTCGATCGCACCAACTAGCCGCCACGGTCGCGCCATCTCGGAATCGCCGAAGCCGATGCTGGCATAGGTTATCGTCGAATAGTAAACCGCCGCTTCGAGGTTCTGGACCGCGCCGATCACCAGATAAACCGCCGCGTAAAGCCAGATTTCGATCCCGTGCAGCGTGAACAGCGCCAGCACGATGACGAGGATCGCCGCTGCGCGGTTCAGCGAAAAGTGATGATGCGCCTCGGCAGCGTCCACTTCGAGCCGCATCCCGCGGGCAAGCGCAGTGATCCCCGCGCCGTGGATCAGGATCGTCGTGATGACCATCGCTGTTGCCAAGCTCAGCTGGATCAGCATCGCGCGCTCCGCCCCGAAACAGGCCAGCCGATCATGGCGCTACTTCTGGCCGAGTTTGACCTGGAGCAAGACCAGAGTGGGGTCATCGGGACATGCCGATGCGGTGAAACCCATCTCGCGCTCCATCTCGATGGCTTCATGATGGTCGCGTGCTTCGATAGACTCCAGCGTCTCAAAGCCTTTAGCCTCCGCCAGACGCGCGACGTGTTCGAGTAGGGTCCAGCTGATGCCCTTGCGCTTGTAATCGGCGCGGATGGCCAACGCGACCTCCGCACGCTTCCCATCGGGATCGGCAGCAAGCATGGCGGATGCGATAACGGTTGTTCCGTCCGCGTCGATCGCGAGAATATTCTCGGTGCGCTGGTGATCGACATTGGCGAGAGTCGCGATCAAATGCGGTCCGACCTTGTTGATCGGGCTGAGAAAGCGAAAGCGAAGGTCGTCCTTCTCGACGTGCGTGAAAAACTCGGCGAGCGCGGCTTGGTCAGCACTCTCGGCAGCCCGCACCAGAAACGCAAAATCCGAACGCGTGGTCAATGTCGTTCCATGTTGGTCAATTGTCTGGGTCGTCATTGCACCTATCCTTCAGCGCTGATGAGCAGTGAATGGCGTGCGGGCAGCATGTCCCGCTATCCGTAAACACCCCTATTCCATCGCTTCCAGCAGCAAAGATGAAGGCTCACCGCTGGGGTAGAGCGGGGTCGCGGTCGGTCAATGCCGCAACGACGACGGCGTCGCGCCCATAGACGTCGGGATACTTCGTGATGCTGCCATCGGCACCGGCACGAACCGTGAAGTATACGACATAGATTGGCACCGGCGTGGCCATATCTGCCTTGATAGTCTTGCCGCTGGCGAGCGCGGCATCGATCCGCACACGGTCCCAGCCCGACGTTCCGGCGAGCAATGCCGTCGCCAGATCGAACGGTCGGTCGACCCGCATACAACCGTGACTGAACGCGCGTGCGGTCTCGTCGAACAGCGCCTTAGACGGCGTGTCGTGCAGATAGACCGTGTAGGGGTTGGGCATCACGAGCTTCATCTGGCCAAGTGCGTTGCGCGGTCCCGGTGCTTGCCGCACGCGCGTACCGCCGCCCGATGTCTTCACGCGCACATAGCCTTGCGCCTTGGCCATCGCAGGGTTTTTGACCAGCCGCGAACCGACGCCCTCGGCGACGATGCTCTTGGGCAATTCCCACCACGGATTGATGATGACGCCCTCGACGGCGGTAGAAAACTGCGGCGTCGATTTGGCAGGCTTGCCGATGACGATGCGGTGCATGGAGACGATCTGGCCATTATCGACAAGTTCCGCCGTGTAGCCCGCGACATTGACCAGAAGGTAGCGCGCGCCGGGATTGCGTGGCACCCACCGCCAGCGCTCCATGTTAGCGCGTAGCACGATGCGTGTGGCCTGGTCTGTCACGGGAGTCTTGGCCAGCGCCAGCTTCAGCCGAAGATATTCGGGACTGGTCGGCAGAAGCGCATCCAGCGTGGCACCGACCATGTGACCTTTCAGCGCAGCACCCTCGAGTTCATCGAGTGCCGCAGCATCGGCGACAGGTCCGACAATGTGCCAGTCGATGCGCCGCTTTCCGCGAACATGCCCCTCCCAGCGGTCCCCAGCGAGATGCCGGAAATGCAGGGAGGCAGTGGCGTCGATCCGCAACGCGTCGCCCGACGCTATCGCCGCATTGAGCGCGGGCAGATCGTAATCTGCCGGGTCGAGACCGTCGGCAGGCGCTTCCTCGATCGCTTCGACCAGTTCACGAAGGTCGGTCGGCGACCAGCGCGGTGGCGCGGGCACAGCAGCCAGCCTTGTCGACGTGATCGCGAGCGTTGCCACCGCGATGAAATGTCGCAGTTTCAAAACAAGGCCTTCAGACGCGCAACTGCGTCGAGCAATCGTTCGTGGTTCAACGGTTTTTCGAACACCTGTGCATAGCCGACCGCAAGGGCGCGCTGTTCGAGCGTGGCATTGAAATGCCCGGTTATCAGGAGCGCCGGTCCCGACCATCCTTGCTGTCGCAGCCGCTCGAGCAAATTCAGTCCGTCGATATCGGGCATTAAATAATCGGCAATCAGACAGGTTCGTGAGCCGCCGCCTAGCTTTGCCCCGAGCACCGCCTCGCCGCCCGCATAAAGATCGACGTCATAGCCGCGCGCCGTCAGCAACAGTTTCAGAGACTTTCGTACCGCTGCGTCATCATCGACCAAAACCACATGCATTTGCCTGTCCTAAGCTCCCATCCGCAGAGGTCTTGGCAGGAAAGATGGGGCGGCGCGCTAAGTAGTAGTCCCGACCCTATCGCCGGACATCTCGCTCCAGCCTGCCGCAAACGCGATGCGAAGCGCCTCGGCAAGGCTGCGAACCTCGAGTTTAGTCATCAGATGGGCGCGGTGGATCTCGACCGTGCGGGGGCTAATGCCGAGATCGTAGCCGATGGTCTTGTTCGGCAGGCCGTTGACCAGCCCGCGCAGCACGTCGCGCTCTCGCGGCGTCAGCGCCTTGAGCCGGATGACCGCGATCGCGGCACGTTCGGCGCGATGCCCACTCTGGTCGATGCGCGCAAAGCCGTCTTCCAATGCGGCGACCAGTTCAGCCTTTTCGAACGGCTTTTCGAGGAAATCGACCGCGCCGGCTTTCATCGCGGCGACGGCGACGGTGACGTCGCCGTGTCCTGTCATAACGATCACCGGCAACGCTATCCCGCGCGCTTTCAGCTCGGACTGAACGGTCAGTCCGTCAATGTCGGGCATCCGCACGTCGAGCAGAACGCACCCTGCGTCGAGGTCGCGGGCCTCATTCAGAAAATCGGTGCCAGACGCGAAGGTCGCGACGGTGAAACCCGACGTTTTGAGCATGAAGCTTGCCGAACGCCGGATCGCGTCATCATCGTCCACAAGATACACATGTCGTCCACCCGTCATCGTTCGTCCTCGGCAGCCGCAAGCGTAAAGCGAAATGCAGTTCCGCCCTCCGCTGGCTTATCGAGCCAGATCGTGCCGTTGTGCGCCTCGATGATGGTCTGACAGATCGACAGACCGAGCCCCATTCCGGCATCCTTTGTGCTGACGAAAGGTCGGAACAATTTGCTTTCGACCTCGGGATCGAGGCCGGGTCCGGTATCGACGACGCTAACACGAACCATCCGGTCTTCGGTGGGGACCGCCGAGATCGTCAGGCGTCGCTCGGGTGCACCGGTCAGTGCCTCGACGGCATTGCGGATCAGGTTGACGAGTACCTGCTGGACCTGAACTTTGTCGACGAGCACGCCGCTGATCCGGTCGTCGATATCGAGACGAAAATCGATGCCCAGTTCAGCTACACCGATCAGGGCGAGCGCATTCGCCTCGTTGATCAGCCCGCGCAGGTTCTCGACGCGCTTGTCGGTATCGCCACGCGCAATGAAGTCGCGCAAGCGGCGCACGATTTGTCCGGCGCGGACAGCTTGTGTCGCTGCGTCGCCGAGCGCTTCTCGGACGATAGCGACGTTTTCAGTATTGGGCAGCTCAAGCAGGTCGCGCGCTGCCTCGACATAATTTGCCACTGCCGTCAGCGGCTGGTTGAGTTCGTGCGCCAGCGACGAGGCCATCGTGCCCATCGCACTCACCCGCGAAGCATGGGCAAGTTCAGCCTGCATTTCCTCAAGCCGCACTTCGGTCGCTTGGCGCCGCGTCAGATCGCGGATGAAACCGGTAAACACGCGGCTGTGCGCTGTCCGCGCCTCGCCTACCGAAAGTTCCATCGGGAACGTCGATCCGTCGCGCCGCTGGCCGATGGTGATGCGGCCGATGCCAATGATGCGCTTCTGGCCTGTCGTCAGATAACGAAGGATGTAGTCGTCGTGCTGGCGCCTATCGGATTCGGGCATCAGGATGTTGACGCTGCGACCGACAGCCTCGTCCTCGGCAAGCCCGAACAGACGTTCTGCCGTTGCGCTGAACGACAGGATTATCCCCGCTTCGTCGATGACGATCATCGCGTCAGGCACGGTCGCGAGAATCGAAAGCAGTAGTGCCTCACTCGCAGCGCGTTCGGTCCGTTCGGTCAAATCCGCGCTCCGGTGAATTGCAGGCGCGTCGTATAGCATAGACTACCCCGTGTGCCGCACCGCATCCAGTGCTAGTGCGACAGCAGCAGCGGAACTGCGCTGCGGGCGAGCATATAACGCGATACGCCGCCGAGGACGGCCTCTCGGAAGCGTGAATGGCCGTAAGCGCCCATAACGATATAGGCGGCTTTATGCTCCGCTGCGGCGACGCAAAGCGCTTCGCCTACTGATTTCCCATCGAGACGATGCTCGGCGCATTCGGTCGTGACTCCGTGAATCTCCATATACCGCCGGACACTATCGATCGGAAAGTCCATATCCTCGTCGAACGTGATGACGTGCACTGCGCTCGCCTGTTTCAGCATCGGCAAAGCGGCGCGCACGGCATGCGCTGCTTCGGGCGCCCCGTTCCACGCGACCAGCGCCACACCGCCGGGTTCGAACGCCGGCCCCTTGATCGGGACCGCAAGCGCGGGGGTGCGCGCATGGACTGTCACGTCAGCAACCAGCGACAACGGATGCGAACGAGTATTCCCTGCTTTGTCGGGCTGGCTGAGCACGATCAGGTCGGACAGTTGCGACCGCCGAACGATCGTTCCCGCCACATCGCCGTCATGAACCGACCATTCCCACTCGATCCCCTCGTCCGCAAGACGCGCTTCGATGCGCGTCCGCGCTTCGACGGCTTGCTTTGCGAGCGTCTCGAACAGCGTCTTTACTTCGTACATGCCACCGAACGGATCGGTCGCAACAAAGTCTGCCACCGGTGTAACTTGTATGCAGGTCAACTGTGCTTTGAACTGGCGCACAATGGCCAATGCGGCATGCAGCCGGGCGTCCTGACCCGCGTCGTCGTTTATGTGCAGCAGAACCGATTTCATCGCTACCTCCTGTATGTCGGACGTCGATTAGGCGGGCGCGAGGGCTGCGTAACTAAGGGGTAATGCGGATGCAGCGTCGGCTGCAGGACTGGTAAAAACAATTGAACGGTAGACCGAGGACAGGCGAGCATGAGTCAGCATTCAGACGATCACGCCGCAAATGGGCCAAACCATGTCGTGATCCTGTGCCATCCCGACCCGCATAGTTTCAACGCGACCATCGCCCAGACTTATTGCGACGCTGTCCGCGCCCGACATCGTGAATGCGACATTCGGGATCTCTACAGCCTCGGGTTCGATCCGGTCTTAAGGGCCAGCGAGCAGCCGTCGTCAAAGGTATTCGAGCCCTCGAAGGACGTCGCCGCCGAGCTTGCTACGCTCGAGAACGCCGACGTCATCGTGTTCGTCTACCCGATCTGGTTCGGCACGCCGCCTGCCATGCTGAAGGGCTATGTTGAACGTGTGATGGGAGCAGGCTTCGGCCATCGGCAGATGCGCGAGCAGGGCAAAGGTCCGGCTGTCGCTGGCAAGCATCTGGTCAGCATTACCACGTCGGGCAACAGCATCCAGTGGCTCGACGGGCAAGGTGCGTGGCAGTCGCTCAAGACCGTGTTCGACACCTATCTTGCCAATGCCTTTGCGTTGGTATCGACCGACCACCTCCATGTTTCGAACGTCGTCGAAGGCATGAACGATCAGGCTGTCCGCGAGGAACTTTTCCGCGTTACCCAATTCGCAGACGCAACCTGCGCCAGATTGATGAGCAGCGCGCACAAACCGCAAGAACTGGTCGCGTGAAACGTCGCGACGTCCTGATCGGCGGCGGCGCGCTTGCCGTCGTAGCAGCAGGCGCGACCGTAATCGTCGGCGAGCAAATGGGTTCAGCGGATGACTATGACGCCGCAATGACCGCGACGCGCGCGCCGTTGCCAGAGCAAGCCGTGACGCGCGACCTCATTCGCTATGCGACGCTCGCGCCAAACGGTCACAACGCGCAGCCTTGGCTGTTCCGGGCGAGCCAGAAGCGGATCGAAATCCTGCCCGATTTTGCGCGCCGCACACCGGTCGTCGATCCTGACGACCACCACCTCTTTGTCAGCCTCGGTTGTGCGGCCGAAAATCTGGCCTTGGCCTCGGCGGCGCGGGGCCGTCCCGGCACGCCAATTTTCGACCACGCAGCCAATGGGTTGATCGCGTTCGACTTTGCTGCCGGACGGGCCGATGCCAGCGCATTGTTCGACGCTATCCCTAAGCGGCAATCGACGCGCGCGGATTACGACGGCCGACCGGTGGCAGCATCTGATCTCAAGACGCTTGCCGCTGCTGCCGCAGTGCCGGGGGTCGAACTCATCCTGATCACCGACCGACCGCAGATCGACCGCGTGCGCGATTTGATCGTGTCGGGAAACGACACCCAGATGGCCGACGCAGCGTTCATGCGCGAACTGAAATCCTGGCTGCGTTTCAATCCCCGCCAAGCCGCTGAAATCGGCGACGGCCTCTATAGCGCGGCTAGCGGTAGCCCGACTCTACCGTCCTGGCTCGGCCCGCGCGCTTTGGACCTGTTCCTTACGGCGAAATCGGAAAGCGAAAAATACGCGCGGCAAATGCAGTCTTCATCGGGCATAGCCGTATTCGTGGGGGCCAAAGAAGATCGAAAGCATTGGACACTGGTCGGTCGAGCCTGCCAACGCTTTAGTTTGCAGGCGACCGCGCTCGGCCTGAAGAACGCATTCGTGAACCAGCCGGTCGAAGTGCCCGCGTTGCGCCCCGAGTTGGCGGACCTCGTCGGGCTGCCGGGCCGCCGCCCCGACATCGTGATGCGGTTCGGGCATGGTACTAGCTTGCCATTCTCGGCACGCCTCCCCGCGCGTATCGTGACGACTTAGCAAGGCCGTGAGACTTTTCGAAGCGTTGCTGATCCTGTCGGTCGCGCTCACGTTCTTGTTGGGGTTGATACCACAGTTGCGCGTAACGCGTTCGGTTGGCTGGTCTGCAGGCGTCGCCATCCTGCTCGCCATCACCCAAAATGTGGTCGAGGGTCCGCGCTGGCAACTTGCGCCGACCTATGGGCTCTTGGGGTCGTTATGCCTGCTTTGGATATCGCGAAGACTTGGTCCGACCGGCGGCACGAAAAGCAAAATGGCTTTGCGCCATATGTTCGCTGGACCAGCTGCTCTGCTTGGCGTTGCTACGATGGCAGTGTCCGTCGCGTTGCCGCTCGTTCTGCCCGTGTTTGCCTTCCCACGCCCCATAGGCGCTTACGCCATTGGAACGGTAACTTACCATTGGACCGATGCGTCGCGTCTGGAGGTTTTCGACAAATCGCCACACGCCTCACGCGAGCTGACGGTTCAAATCTGGTATCCGGCGGACCGGCGAACGACACCCGCGCCTTACGTCGATGACGCCGCTACGCTGTCAGCGGCGCTGGGTCGATTGCACGGCGTTCCGACATTCATGTTCGATCACCTTCGATATGTGACCACGAACGCAAGCCTGGCCGTACCCGTTTCGACAAAGCAGCCGAGCTATCCGGTGCTGATCTTTCTGGAGGGCATCACCGGCTATCGCCAGATGAACATGTTCCAGGTCGAAGAACTGGTTTCGCATGGCTATATCGTGGTTACCATCGATCAGCCTTATGTCGCCGCGTCTGTCGTGTTTCCGAGTGGCCGTGACGTCGCAGGATTGTCGAAAAACCAGATGGACCCGTTGATCCAACAGAGCATCAGCCCCTCAACGCAAGCGCCGACCCTTAACGGCCGGCCATTTGCGCGCGGTATCATCCCCTATCTCGCGCAAGATGTGACTTTTGCGATCAACCGGCTGGCAGCACTTAATGAGACCGCCGCCCGCACTATTCTGCGCGAAAGGCTCGATATGGAAAGCGTCGGTATCTTCGGCGTTTCATTGGGCGGTATCGTTGTCGGCGAAGCGTGTCGGGTCGAGCTGCGGCTGGAGGCGTGCCTCGTGATGGATGCACCGATGCCATCGACTGCGGCTTTATCGGGTCTGAATCGGCCAGCCATGTGGATCACACGCGATGCCAAAACGATGCGACACGAAGGCTGGGCTGAGCCCGATGTTATGCAACATCAGCGGACGATGCGGAGTGCTTTCGATCAGTCGAGAAGTGCTCGTTACTTCGTGCAAGTGCCCGGGATGTTCCATGCGAACTTAACAGACGTGCCGCTCTTATCGCCACTCACCTCTCACCTCGGTGTTACCGGACCGATCGACGGGCGGCGCGCCCATGCGATCGTCAACGCCTACTCACTGGCATTCTTTGATCGGCATCTAATGGGCAAATCCGCACCTTTGCTTGACCGCAACGACACAAGGTTTCGCGAGGTTATGCTCGACAAGCGACGATAACTGGAACGCTAAGCCATTGCCGCCAGCAATCGGTCGAGCGGCACGGTCGCAAAGGTCGTGAAACTGTCGGCGAGCGCATAGGGAAGGATGAGTGTCCGACCGTGTACCATCGCGCCGCAGGTATAGGCGATGTTCGGCACATAGCCGTAGCGCTCTTCGGGGCTGGGGCGGATCAGCGGCTGCGTCGTCCTGGCCAACAGCTTCGATGGATCGTCGCGATCAAGCAGGCACGCGCCGATGCAATAGTTTCGCACGGTTCCGACGCCGTGTGTGATGACGAGCCAGCCCTCGTCGATCTCGATCGGCGACCCGCAGTTGCCGATCTGGACATACTCCCAAGGCCAGCGCGGCGATACGATGACCGCTCCATCTTGCCAATCGTACAAATCTGACGAGGTCAGAAGCGAGATATTCTCATGATCTTGGCGACCGAGCATGGCATAATGTCCGTCGATTCTTCGCGGGAACAGCGCCATGCCTTTCCCTACCGCAGCCTTGCCGCGCAGCGCGGTGAGCTCGAAGGTTCCAAAATCGGTTGTTCGCAAGATTTCTTGCCGGATCGCGGCGCCGCTGAACGCCGTGTAGGTTCCGAAATAAGTGATGTTACCGTCATCGTCGGCAAAGCGCACGAGCCGCAGATCTTCGATGCCGTGGCGCTGACGCTCGGTGACTGGGAAGATGACGGTTTGCGACAAGTCATTCGCGTCGTCGCACGAAAGGCGTACGCCGGGATCATCCGGAGCGCCGCCGGGGATCAGTTCGATGCGCGGCGCGACCGCCCGCAAGCCGGACGTGTCGAGCAAGATTGTTCCGTCTGCACGACATGTTCCGGTGCGGAAGGTAACCGATGACACATGCCCTTCGCCAACGCCGCGCAGCGACAGCACGAACCGCATATCGCTTTTTGCAACACCCGATTGGTCGGGGTGAATGACGATACTCGGGTTGAGCAACGCTGCGCCCTCAAAGGCATATTCCTCGCTAAAATAAGCCCCGATCAGGAGCGACTGCTCGCGATCAATTGTGCAGGCGTCGATTAAAAGCCCGTTTACTTCGTGGTATCGGCGCAGGAGGACGGCTTCGACGTCGCTATGCCGCTCGGACAGTCCGGCTGTTACCCGCACGAGTTCCTCAGTCAGCTCTGGCTTGGTCAATACCCGAACCCGGTCGGCAATACGTTGCGCGCGCGGGCGATCGCGCGGCGCAGGATCGTCGGCGGGAACGAACGGCCGGATGACTACGCGCGCCGGATCGGGCCGCAATACGATCGGGATGTGATCTATGATGTCGGCAGTCATCGAGCTAAGCCGAGTGCGCTGCTGCAGCCGGGCTTTGGGCTTTCAGCAGCAGCGTCAGCTCATGAACGGCTTGCGTCAGCGCAAGCACTTCCTGCTCGCGAAGCGCGTCGATCTTGTCGTGAAGCAGCTCGATTTCGAGTTCGGCCTTCACGTTGATGCGATAATCGCTGGCGGCCTCGCGGCGGTCGATGTCCTGTTGCCGGTTCTGGCTCATCATGATGACTGGCGCGGCGTAGGCGGCCTGAAACGACAGCACGAGATTGAGCAGGATGAACGGATAGGGATCCCAGCGCGCGATGTAAGCGGTGACGTTAAGCGCGATCCAGATAGCCAATACCGCCGACTGGATGATGATGAACCACCATGATCCCATTGTGACGGCGACCTGATCGGCAACACGCTGACCAACGGTCAGGTTCGGCGGCTGGGCATGCGGCGGGACTTTTCGGTCCTCCGCGCGGCGTGCCCTTAACTCGTGAAGGCGGGCGGTGTCATCGGCTCCGAGTTTGCGGGTCACGCCTACTGTCCAGCTTGTCATCGTGCCGCGCCAATAAACCACGACTTGCCCATCAATCGTCCAGCCGACCTCGGCCCCGAACGGCAGCCAGCGACCCGCATGGCGGCGGTAGTTGAAAAAGCGCCCGGACCACGGCCGCTCCTCGACGATCTTGCCATTACTGTGCGGCCGGTCGGGCGCGAAAATTCCATCCGGACACAGCCATAGCCCGCGCCGGAACCAGCGGCGACATTCAAGGTGCGGTCATCGAGCACCGTCCAGAGGAGCGAGCGGTTCTGCAAAATCGCGTCAGGCACCAAGGCGATTTCGGTGAGATAACGCATGATCTCGCCCTTCGCGAACGCGGGGCCGTTCATGTGCGCGAGGGAGATAAAGCCGAACACGCGTACATCGAGCGAGCCTGCGCCGTCGCGATAGGCATCGGTGACCGAAATCGCATCGAACGGCCCGAACGACGCGCGCCACTCGAAGCCCGTCTCAGCGACCTCTATCGTCTGTCGAGCGTGGAACCGTGACCGACGTGTTCCCTTGCCGAGGCGCATATCGCCCGATTGGGTCAGCGTCACCCGACGCGCGCTCGATCCGTTCTCAACGCCCGACCGCTTCGCCAGGTCGAGAACAGGTCTGGGCAGCACGGTGTCAACATGCGCGCGTGCGCCACCCTTGTTCTCCCAACGCGCCAGCGCCTTTCGCACAAGCAACGATGGCGAGCGATCAGGCATTGAGCCGAACTTCGGTCGCATGCTCGGGATAGGGTGCCGCGACCGACCGATCGACGACCTGACCGCCGAGCTTCGAGGAATAGCCGTGATTGATATCGCGGTGATGCGCCTCATCGGCGCGCACGATCAGGATGACATCGCGCAGCGTCGCATCGGGTGCCATTTTCCAGTAATGGATCGCAATGGCCGGCGCCGGCACATTCTCCGACCGGCCCTCGTCGAGTTCCTTCAGATAAAGCGTGTAGCTGATCACCGCTTCTTCTTCGAAATAGCCGACGACGCGGTGCGCGGTGCGCGCCGACATGAGGTAGAGGATCGAGTAAAGGAGCAGGAACACCCATTGCGCGCCCAAAATCACGAGCCGCTCGAACAGCGTCGGCTTGGCGATCTCGATGAACGTCATCAGGTGCATCCGCTCGTTTTCGGCCTCCTCGAGCAAGGTGCGGATCCAGCCCTCGTCGTCGCGCATCCGCCTAAGCGAAGTCAGGTGCGTGAACATGCCGCCGACCATCCCCGGCACGGCAGCGACGGTTTCGAGAACGATTGCGCGGTGGCCGTAGCGTTTGGCAAAAAACGTGTCCGCCGTGAAGCGCAGCAGCTTGGTGAAGCCAAGCGCGAAACGATCCGAAAACCCGTCGGGAACGTGATGGATGACGGGTTGGGCATCATGTTCTTCGGCAAGCCCGCGCGCGTCGGGCTGGAGAATGGTATTGGCCATGTCGGCATCCTTTGTGGCGTCGGCACGGAAAACCCCGGTTTTGGGGCAGCCCGTCTATCCGCCGAATGCCCGAGCTCGGGCCGCCACGGCTATCCGTAACACTCCTGATAGCGGAGACGGCTAGCAGGTCGTCTTTGGAGACGAAACGCGGGCGCGACGAGACGCTCAAGCCAAACCCCGCACTCGTAATAGGACTTCAGATGGCGGACATGCTCGCTAACAGTCAGGACGCTAAAAGCCGCTTGGCAGATCAAGCCGAAAGTGGAGATGCCTCAATCAAAGACCCCGTCTGCGGTATGGCCGTCGATCCCGGAAAGACCGCGCATCACGCCGCGCATAAAGGGAATGATTATCATTTTTGTTCGGTGGGATGCCGGACGAAGTTCATCGCCGATCCAGAAAAACATCTCTCGTATGAAGCCCGACCCGCACCTAATGCAGCGGCGAGCGCGATCTGGACCTGCCCGATGCACGCGCAAATCCGCCAGCCGGGTCCGGGGAATTGCCCGATCTGCGGGATGGCGCTCGAACCCGAAGCCCCGTCGCTTGATGATGCACCCAATCCCGAGCTTATCGATTTCACGCGGCGCTGGTGGGTGTCGGCGGTGCTGTCGGTTCCGCTTCTCGTTCTGACGATGGGTGCTGATCTGTTCGGCTTACGGCTAGTCAGTCCGGCAATCTCGCCATGGCTCCAGCTCGCACTTGCCGCGCCGATAGTGCTTTGGGCCGGTGCGCCGTTCTTCGTGCGTGGATGGATGTCGCTGAAGACGCGTCATCTCAACATGTTCACGCTGATCTCGATCGGCGTCGGGGCGGCATTCGTTTACAGTCTCGTCGCCACGCTTGCGCCGGGGCTGTTCCCGCCGACGTTCAAGATGCATGGGATGGTGCCGGTCTACTACGAAGCGGCGGGGGTCGTCGTTGCGCTGGTCCTTCTAGGTCAGGTGCTCGAACTCCGCGCGCGCGCTTCGACCGGTAAGGCAATTCGTGCGCTTCTCAATCTTGCCCCGAAAACCGCAAGGCGGATTGCGGCGGACGGCACCGAGACCGAAGTGCCGCTCGCCGAAGTGATCGCGGGCGATCGTCTCCGCATCCGTCCCGGTGAAGCCGTGCCCGTCGATGGCGTCGTCGTCGATGGCAAGTCTTCGGTCGATGAATCGATGCTGACCGGCGAACCACTGCCCGTCGCGAAACTAGCGGCGAGCGCACTCACGGGCGGCACGGTCAACGGCACTGGCAGCATTGTCATGGAAGCGCGCGCCGTTGGCAGCGACACGATGCTCGCGCGCATCGTCAAGATGGTTGCCGAAGCGCAACGCAGCCGCGCGCCGATCCAGGCGGTGGCCGACCGCATCTCGGGCTGGTTCGTGCCTTTGGTCATCGCGATTGCGATTGCCACGTTCATTGTCTGGAGCCTTGTCGGCCCCGAACCGCGCATCGGCCATGCGCTGCTCAACGCAATCGCGGTGCTCATCATCGCGTGTCCCTGCGCGCTCGGGCTGGCGACCCCGATGTCGATCATGGTCGGCACTGGGCGCGGCGCGCAAGCAGGCGTGCTCGTCAAAAGCGCCGAGGCCCTGCAAGCCTTCGAGCGCGTGGACACGCTGCTGATCGACAAGACCGGCACGCTCACCGAAGGCAAACCCAAGCTTGTTGGGATCGAAACTGTCGGCGAACTTGCCGAAGACGATCTGCTGCGGCTCGTTGCCTCTGTCGAAGCACGATCCGAACACCCGCTCGCCCATGCCATCGTGACCGCCGCCAAAGAGCGCAATTTAGCGCTCGCCGAACCCCAAGGATTCGAGGTCCAGGTGGGTGCTGGCATCAGCGCCAAGGTTGACAGTCGCACCGTCGTCATCGGCAACACCGCGCAAATGCAAAGCATTGGCATCGATCCGCAACCGCTGTTCGACGCGTCGGAAGCCAAGCGGCGCGAAGGCGCTGGCGTAATGCTGGTTGCCGTCGATGGCGCGCTGGCCGGATTCATCGCGGTCGCCGACCCAATCCGGGCGAACGCCAAGGAGTCGATATCTGCGCTGCGGAAGCAGGGGCTGCGCGTCATCATGCTGACGGGCGACAACCCGACGACGGCGCAAAACGTAGCCGATGCGGTCGGTGGTCTTGACGGCGTTCACGCTGAACTCAAGCCCGAGGACAAAGCGCGCATCGTCGGCGAGCTAAAGGCTAAGGGCGCAAAGGTCGCGATGGCAGGCGACGGTATAAACGACGCGCCCGCGCTTGCCGCCGCCGACGTTGGGCTGGCAATGGGTACTGGCACAGACGTCGCCATAGAAAGCGCTGGCATCACCCTGACCATGGGCGATCTTGCCGCCGTCGTCCGCGCCCGCACCCTCGCCAAGGCAACGATGGCGAACATCCGCCAGAACCTGTTCTTCTCGTTCCTGTTTAACGGCATCGGTGTGCCCATAGCGGCAGGCGCGCTCTACCCCGTGACGGGATTGCTGATGTCGCCGATGTTCGCAGGGGCCGCGATGGCGCTTTCATCATTCACTGTGGTGGCCAACGCGTTGCGACTGAACCGGGTGAAGCTATAGCTGATGCGAAATTAGCAGCCATCAGATTGGAATTTGACGCGAAAATTCTTGAGATGAGATCGCTTCTTCGTTTCTGTCTACTCTCAAACTAAAACTGGCGGTCGCCAGAGCCATTTAACTTTTGGACAGCAACCGTCAAAGTTGCAGTGCAGCGTGGTCAAACCCGACTGCGAGGCTTAGCAATCTCGGAACCTCGCGACCGGTCAGTTTTCTGGCCGGGTGGCTGTCGCGCATGTCCAAGGCTCTGCCCAAAGGAGGCAGCACTTGTGCGCAAGTCTAGGTTATTAACACCCGGCTCGGGTGACGCCGCCAATATGATGCAGTGTTCGATAGCCGATCACTTGTGGTGGCGCCACCAGCTTTCGGGAAACTCATGATCGTCGTTACGGCAATCCGCTCTTCGCGGTGCTCGATCATTGCAGCAAATACCCCCGAAGTCTTCAACATGGCGGACAAACGAAACTGGCACTTCTTTTCGGCAAGAAGCAGCCCAGGGTAAAATTGATATCGACGCCACCACAAGAGTCGTTGATCCGAAAAAGCGAAACACGGCGCGTATAAGCAATTATCTTATATGGGCATTATTTCCTTACACTTCGCAGGCTGCGCCCTACGGGAGCTGCAAAAAGCACGAAGCTCGACAGGCGACGTGTAGCAAAAGGCTCACCACTGCGTCCGCCCCCGGCCCCGCTGCCGACGCCACGTCGAGGGGCGGCTTTCCATCGGGTTCGGGGCGGGTAACTGGCATTCGATCCCGGTTCGTATTTCGGGAATTTTGCTACTCGGCAGCACTGGTGCGGGCGGTGGGAATCGAACCCACACGGGCATAAGCCCAACGGATTTTCATACCAACTACGGCTTTCGCCGCCATCCGCCGCCCGTGATAGGGAAGGGGAGGTTTGTGGTCTGGACTATCCCTTCACCGTGCTTCGGAAACCCAAAGGTTAGGTGCTGCCCGTCTAGTCTCTACACCTTCCTCGGCGCTTTCGCACCATGGCTTGGCTCGGGATCGCCATCTGACAGGGTTCCCCGAATTTGAGCAGTTCTGCATCGCGGGTTTCCCCGCGAGCACTCAATCCGACTTAAGTCCGTTGCGTCTACCAGTTCCGCCACGCCCGCAAATCCAATCAGGCACCTAACCGGTGCGGCAGTCCAAGCCAAGGGAGCAGCCATTTTTAAGTCCGTTGCGTCTACCGGTTTCGCCACGTCCGCACGAGGATGCAAGCTCTAGCGTCAGACGTTCAAACGGTCGCGCATTTCTTTGCCGGGCTTGAAATAGGGCACCCGTTTCGAGGCGATATCGACCGAGTCGCCGGTGCGCGGGTTGCGCCCGGTGCGACTGTCGCGCGCGCGGGTCGAAAACGTGCCGAAGCCACGCAGCTCGACGCGGCCATTTTCGGCCAGTTGCGTGATGATGTCGTCGAAGAAAGTTTCCACGATAGATTCGACATCGCGGACGGTCAGGCCCGGATTTTCGGCTGCGAGTTTGGTAACGAGTTCGGATCGGATCAAGGCATTTCCCCGCTTGCCTGCCCCGGAACTGGGCACAGGTGCGTGCATGGCCCAAACTGATCACGCGGTGGCCGTTGCGCGCGGCAATCTAGCGAAGGTGGCCCCCAGCGCAAGCCGGGTGCCACCTTTACGTCACTTCGTTACGTTCACGAACCTAATCAGACAGTTACGCCTTGGGTTCGCGTGCCTTTAGAGCCTCGCCGAGAATGTCGCCCAGCGACGCGCCCGAATCGGACGAGCCGTACTGTGCCACAGCCTGCTTCTCTTCGGCCATCTGCATGGCCTTGATCGAGAAGGTTGGCTTTTTCGAACGGTCGAACCCGGTAACCATCGCGTCGAACTTTTGTCCGGTCTGGAAGCGTTCGGCGCGCTGCTCGTCGCGGTCGCGGCCGAGGTCGCTGCGCTTGATGAAGCCGGTCGCGCCGTCGTCGCCGATCTGGACTTCTAGGCCGCCATCGCGGACTTCGAGGACCGTGACGGTCACGATCGCATTCTTGTTGACGCTCGCACTGTTGCTGGCCGCAGCAGGCGTTCCCGCCATAGCCGGCGCGCCCTTTTCGAGCTGCTTCATGCCGAGCGAGATACGCTCCTTATCGGCTTCGATGGCAAGCACGATGGCTTGAACCACCTCGCCCTTGCGGTGCAGGTTGAGCGCGTCTTCGCCCGAAATGCCCCAGGCGATGTCGGACATGTGGACCATGCCATCGACGTCGCCGTCGAGGCCGATGAACAGGCCGAATTCGGTCGAATTCTTGACTTCGCCCTCGACAGTCGAGCCCACGGGATGATCGGCTTCGAACTGCTCCCACGGATTGCTGATCGCCTGCTTGAGACCGAGCGACACGCGACGCTTTTCGCTGTCGACCTCTAGCACGATGACTTCGACTTCCTGCGAAGTGCTGACGATTTTGCCGGGGTGGACGTTTTTCTTGGTCCACGACATTTCGCTGACATGGACCAGGCCTTCGATGCCCGGCTCCAGTTCGACAAACGCACCGTATTCGGTGATGTTGGTGACGCGGCCCGACAGCTTGGTGCCGATCGCGTATTTGGCTTCGGCGCCTTCCCACGGATCGCTCTCGAGCTGCTTCATGCCCAGCGAGATACGCTGCGTGTCTTTGTTGATACGGACGATCTGCACCTTCACCGTGTCACCGATATTGATGACTTCGCTCGGATGGTTGACGCGCTTGTAGCTCATGTCGGTGACATGGAGCAGGCCGTCGATGCCGCCGAGGTCGACGAACGCACCGTAATCGGTGATGTTCTTGACGATGCCGTCTATGATCTGGCCTTCGCTGAGCGTCGAGATGAGGCCGGTGCGCGCTTCGGCACGGCTTTCCTCCAGGATCGCGCGGCGCGACACCACGATGTTGCCGCGCTTGCGGTCCATCTTGAGGATCTGGAACGGCTGCGGAATGTCCATCAGCGGCTGCACGTCGCGGACCGGACGGATATCGACCTGCGAACCGGGCAGGAAGGCGACCGCTCCGTCGAGGTCGACAGTGAAGCCGCCCTTGACGCGGCCGAAGATGACACCGTCGACGCGCGCCGACTTGGTGAATTCCTGCTCGAGCTTGTCCCAAGCGGCTTCGCGGCGGGCGCGGTCGCGCGACAGCATGGCTTCGCCGTGCATATTCTCGACGCGGTCGACGAACACTTCAACTTCGTCGCCGACTTTCAAATCTGCTTTCTGGCCGGGAGCGGCAAATTCGCTCAACCGGACACGGCCTTCGGACTTCAGGCCGACGTCGATGACGGCAAGGTCGTTTTCGATCGCGGTAACGATGCCCTTGACCACTTTCCCTTCGAATGTGCCGTCGACACCAAGGGTTTCTTCAAGGAGGGCCGCGAAATCGTCGCGGGTCGGGAGTGCGGCTGTCGCCATAAAAAGTGAATTCCTGTAGCTGTTATATTTCCGGCCAGGCGGTTGGTTCCGCCGGTCTTTTGACCAGAACGACCGCGCAGACCCCATGTCACACACGGTGTCCCGCACACGACAGATGCTTTCATGCGGAGGACAACGCTAAAGCGAAAAGGGCGCATGGATTGCTCCCTGCGCCTTCCTCCGCGAGCATCTAACGCCCGCTGGACGTTGCGCCAATAGCGCCGGGGGGGGCGAAAGGCAAGGGTGGAGCTGTGCACGTGTTAACGAAGGCAGGCCGCGCTGCTGCCGTCGTCCATCGATATCCGCGAGAGTGACGAAGACCGCTCGGTCGCAACAGTGATGCCGGTCGATCCGCAGCGCCGCAACTGGAAGCGCACCTTGCGGGCGCGGAAGTCGAGCGAGACCCGGCGGAAGGCGTCCATCATGTCGGTACCGAGCAGCAATGCGGGCTGGTCCTTCATGCCAAAGACCGCGAACGGCGGCACATCGGCAAAGGCGAGCGGGACGTCGCCGAGGACCACCGGACCCAGCCGCAATTCGCGGACGCGCGCGATCTTGAGCTTCATTGTCACGCCGGTGACACCGGTCGCCTCGACTTCGGTGAATTTGGTGCCGCGCCGCAGCAGCTGGTCGCGCAGCACGCTGTTGCCGATGGTGATTTCCGACCCGGTATCGATGACCGCGCTGACCGGCTTTCCGTTGGCGCGCGCCTGCGTCAGGATGAGCTGCCCGCGCCGCAGTCGTGCAGTGACGACGATTTCGCCATCGTAACGCGGCGCGGGGCGGCTCGCATCCTCGATCTTGATGAGCCGCTTTTCGAAGTCGAGCATCAGGCGTTGATCAGCCAGCGCATCGATGCCGATCATCCCTTCGCCGCCGAGGTCGCGTTCGAGCAGGACGGGAAGTTCCAAACTGGTAACACGGGTGTCGCCGACCGTTAGTGTATCGACAAGGACACGTTCGACGCGCGACGTTGCCGTCATGCTGTTGAGGATTGCGGGACGCCCCGGCGTCAGGGCGAGGGTCTTGGCGATACGCTGTCCGACCACCGAGGTGTCGGCCCCGCTGTCAACCACGAAACGATACGGCCCGGTGTCGTTGATTTGCACCGCGACGGTCATTCGGGTGGCGACTTTGCGTGCCGCCACTTCCCTACCCGCGATGCTAAGCGCGGAATCGTGTTCAGCCGGGATCAGCGGCGGCATGGGGGCGGGGGGCAGTTTGCGCGGGTCATTCCGCTGCGGCGCGGCACCGATGCAAAGCGATGCCACGACGGCAATAATGGTTACGCGCAAGACAGAAGCAAAGCCCGGCATGAGCATTGCCTATCAGGTCCGGCGTGCCTCGACGAGCTGGATCGCTGCTGCCTTCGCGTCACTGACGCCCATCTCGGTCGTGTCGATCAGCGCGGCGTCGGCGGCCTGCCGCAGGGGGGCGGCACTTCGCCCCGAGTCGCGGGCGTCACGGTCGAGAATGTCGGTCAGGACATGGGCGTATTCGACATGACTGCCCTCGCCGACCAGCTGCGCGAAGCGGCGTTTGGCACGGATTTCGGGTGTTGCCGTGACGAACAGCTT